>DSTFC04002__coassemble_521_pt1 | contig 134457 bp, 123 predicted proteins | sample DSTFC04002__metabat2_low_PE_032 | metagenome-assembled genome bin DSTFC04002 | reverse complement strand
GCGTGCCGGGCGGGTAGTTGTGCTCGGCATATGCACGGCGGTAGGACCAGCGGTTTGTTTGATTGGAATCGTTTGTCATTGACATTCCTCCTGTTGACGTTTGATAGCGTTTATGCTATCATATCTGTAGAAAAGTATGGGAGTTGGCGGCGTTCATGTATCAAGTTGAGTTTTACGAAAAGGCAAACGGTGAATCGGACATCTGGGATTTCCTTGAGGAACTGCGCACAAAAGCGCAGCGGAGCAAAGACGCCCGCATACAATATAAACAGGTTAGCTTTTACATCCAGCTGCTACAGGAAAACGGCACACTTTTGCCGGAAAGCGTCACCAAACATCTCGTAGAGGATATCTGGGAGCTGCGCCCCGGCAACAACCGTGTATTCTATTTCTGCTATGAACAGGGCACGTTTGTCCTGCTTCACCATTTCCGAAAGAAATCACAAAAGACACCGCGCCGGGAAATTGAACGTGCCAAAGCAGAACGCGATGATTACCGGGCCAGGAAGGAGGGCCAGAAGAAATGAAAACCTGGAACGATTACAAAGACTATGTCAAGGCAGCCGATCCTGAAGCCAAGCAGGATTTGGAAGAGGTAGAGGCGCTTTCGCAGATCGTCAGTGCAATGGTTGCACAGCGTCACACGTTGGGTCTGAGCCAGCGCGATCTGGCGGAAATCTGCGGGTTGCCGCAATCCTCTGTGGCGCGGATCGAATCGTTTAAGACAACGCCCAACCTGGACACGCTTCTCAAAATCATGAACGCGCTGAAGTTGAAAATTACAATCACTCCGGCCTGATCGGGGCTGCGCCTGCCGCACAGAGATGCGGTGGGCGCTTTTTATTCCCTGCTTGGGTTCAGTATACGTTCCTTGCTTCTTTGTTGTTCAGGCAGCTTTTCGGCTTGCTGTTTCAGACGTTCCCGCATCTGCACCGAGTGCTCCGCAATCTGGCGGCAAAGGCGGATATCCTGCCACAGCGGTTTGAGGGCTTGCGTGATCTGATTCAGTCTGGCCTTGATCTCATCGCTCGGTTCGGCACGGTGCAGCTGGCGGCGCTCGGCAAGCAGAGCTGCCACGGCCTGTTCCTTGGTCTGGCGGTAGGCATCCAACTGGCCAAGCGTGTTGATTTCATTGCTGGACAAAAATTCCATCTGCCGGATGCGCTTGTCCAGATTGCGGATGTCCTGCCGCACAGCATAACGGGGGCGCTGGGGCTTGCGTGGCAGCGCGCCCAGTTCGTACAGATACCGATAATACAAAGCCCGCAGGCCGGTGAGCTTGCGGGCTTTGCGGTGGGTGCCGTGCAGGCGGCCGTGCCAGACTGCTGGAGGTGTAAAGGGGCGCTTCGGGTACAATATCCGCTGACGAATGACTTCCGGTGTATACGATTTTCCCAGCGTCTTGAAGCGCACGAAGCGTTCCTTGCCGGGTGGACGCAGTGTCGGGTATTTGCGGCCCATACGGATTTCGTAGCCCTTTCGTTCCAAAACCGCCAGAAACTGCCGCCAGGTCAGCGCCAGCGCGATGGCCTCATCCACATCCATACGGATGGCAGTGCGCCAGGTCGGCTGGCCGTTGGCTTCCGCCTGCCATTTGGCATACTGGCGCTTACCGCGCTCCGATTCCGGCGTTTCAATGACCGACAGCCCATACTGCCGACACAGGGCATCTGACCTGGCCCGCACCTCGGTGTAGTAGCTTTTCGCGTTGCTGTGGTATTTGCGTCCGTTGTCAAGTGCTACCGCGCACCAAACGATGTGGTTATGGATGTGGCGGGTGTTGAGATGTGTGGTCACCACCGCCTGATACCGCCCGCCCAACAGCTGGTCGGCCAGTTCCACGCCGATCTGATGGGCCAGTTCCGGCGTGACTTCGCCTTCGGCAAAACTCTGGACAAGATGGTATCCCTGCACACCGCCGGTTTTGTGCCAACGCTGCACATTTTCCTTCATGTCGGCAAACGCCGTCTCGCACAGGCAGCTCAGCCCCGTCTCAAAACAGACAGACTCGGTCTTATCCCGGTTGAGGGCATAGTCCACCGCTTCTTCCAATGAACCCGGCTTTGTGATCTTGTTCTTATCCCGAACATAGGAGATGGCCCTGTCCAGGCGGCGCACGGGGATGAGAGAGGTATAGGCCATGCAACATCACCAGTTTTCCTTGACGATGCGGTAGATTTCCGCAGCCAGCGCCGTCATCTTGTCCACGCTCTCCTGCCCGGCCACGCCGGTGCTGTTTGCCCTGTGGGCGAGCTGGTTGGCGTTGTTGCAGAGGCCCGCCACCTTGCGCAGCAGATCGGCATGGTGAGTACAAGGGCGCGGGTGGAGCTCAGCGCCCATGATTAGGCTGCGGATATACGCCTCGCGGGACAGCCTGCTCAGACTCGATTGCCGGTTGAGGTGCCACAGTTCCCGGTCATTGAGCCGAAGCGCGATCTGGTGCTGCCGCTTGCGTCTGCCTGTCAGCGGACGGCCTCGCGTTGGTGTTGGCAATGTTCAGGCATATTCAGCGGGATTTGCTGGCACGGCACATTCTCCAGATCCAGCAGTGTGCAGTCCGGCAGAAAAGCGCCGAAGAGCGTATTGTACGACCGCGCCATCAGGATGCCCTGCTTTCTGGCTGCCGTTGTGACCAGCACGCAGATAAAAGAGCCGTACACCGGGTCATACCCTTCCTCCGGCAGCATCCGTTCAAAACCGTAGCCTTTATCGAGTGCCTTGCAAAGCTGCCGATACTCTTTATTCTGCAACTGCAATACTTGCCGCACTGTAAACGGATAGTCCACGCCCTCCTGTGCTTCCTCGGCAAGTTGGGCCAACGTCGGCACCAGCGGGTAAAATTTGGCGCGAAGTTCAAAACCTCTCATGGGTATCACTATGTCCTTTCGTCAATCGTTTTGAAACGGGGGTTTGGGGCACGCCCCAAGGATTTGCGTTTGGACGTCCAAACGCTATGCTAGCGAAACCTGCCAGCAGGTAGATCTCAGGAGGGGAGAGTCTCTCCCTGCTCCACGGCAACGCGCAGGCCGTCGAGATCGGTGACGATGCGGCCGTACTTCTGGGCCAGGCCAATCTGGGCGGCGGTGGTTGCATCGCTTCTGCGGCCGCAGAAGACCAGCAGTGCGCTGCGCAAAATCTTTTCCCGCACGATCTCGTTGTAATCAGCCCGTTCGGCAGGGTCGGACAGCACCAGATACTGCCCGTCCTGCAGCGGCGGGCAGATGGGCACATAGCCGAGCTCGTAGAGTTCGCGGCAATAGCGGCGCAATGTCTCGGATTTGGTGGTGGCTGCGGCGCAAACAAAGGCCCAAGGTCGTCTCATATCGGTGTTCTCCTTTCCAATTTCACATAAAATGGCGGGCAGGATTCCAATAGGAATCCTACCCGCGCGGCTTGCTTCTATGGATGGATTCCTATTGGAATCCACCTCGGTTTATTTGGCTTTCTCTCCTGCTTCCAACGCAAATTTGACCCGGTCGGAACCGAGCTTGTAGTAAGCAGCCGTTTTTTCAATGCCCACGGCCTCGTACCCCTCGCGTACCGCCGCCAGAATGGTCGTACCCGCCCCGGCAAACGGGTCGAGGATACGCCCGCCCGGTTCGCAGATCTGGACGATGTCCCGCATGAGGGGCAGGGACTTCTCGGTCACATGGATGCGCCCGCCGCTGGCCGGGTTGCTATACCGGAACACACCGGGCAGACACCCGACGTTGCGCTGCAAGGGCATCCCTTCTTTGGACCCCCACAGGATGAATTCGGCCTGCTGGCGGAAGCGGCCCTTCTGTGGGCGGCAGGTCACCTTATCCCATACGGCCACACCCCGCCAGATCCAACCGGCACGCTGCATCGCGTCGGAGAGACTCGGATACTGCCGCCAGTCGATGAACAGGCAGATCGGTGCGCCAGGCTTGCACAGGCGGTAGGCTTCGTTGAGCCAGTCGGTCATGAAGTTGGTCCAACTCCGCTGATCCATCTGGTCGCCTGCAAAGTCGGGCAGGGCTTTGTCCGGAGACATCGAGCTGTACTTCTGGTTGGTGGTTTTGTTTTTCTCTGCCGGTGTGCTGCCGCCGGAGGCATAGGGCGGGTCGGTGATGACGGCGTCAAACACGCCGTCCTGCATCTGGCGCATCAGGCGCAGGCAGTCGCCGTGGAGAATCGTCCAGCCGTCGCCGCCGGTGTGTTCGGGCATTTCAAATTTGGGCTGCGGGCCAAATACAATGTTGGTTTCGGGGGTTTTGGTCAAAGGCATCCTCCTTCCGTTAACGTTCGGGGGTGTTGCGGTTTTTACCATCACGGCCAGGGGGCGGGCCGGGGTCGCGGACGATGGCCGCGCAGTGTTCATTGATGCCGATCAGGCGGCGGGTGGGATTGTCCACCGTTTGGCCAGGCAAGATAAAACCGCGGCCATACACCACGACGCTGCCCGACAAATCCCCCATGACCACGCTCTGGCCGGTTACCACCGGCGCGATGTGGGTCGCGGCATTTTCACGGACGCGGGCATTGCCGCAGACGATGGCATCGTTGCGGATGCAACCGGCCGTGAGGATCGCGTTGTCACAGGCAATGGCGTTGTCGTACATGGTGCTGCTGCCGCCGACCAGCGCCAGGTCCTGTGCCATTGCCTGGTTGTACAGCCGCGCACAGCCGCAGACATTGGCTTCATCCCGGCTGATGGAATCGTCATAGAGCCAGGCATCATCCTGCTCCTGCGACAGGTTGGCTTCGCTTTGCACAAAACCTCCGAGGGCGCCATAGGGCACCTCACCGGCTACCTGCCGCAAGGCGCGGATGCGGTGCAGTTCCGGGTAGATCGGGTGGGCGATGTCGGTGATCTCATACTTTTTTGCAGGCTGAGATGGTTTGGCTTTCGGCGTTGTTTGCACCGTGGCTTGTTCCAACTGCGGTTCATTTGCAACCTGTTCCACCGCGAAAGCGAAGTGTTCTTCCTGCCAGAAGTGGACATTGAGGTTGCCGTCCTCCACCCGGATGTCGCGCTGCTCAAAACCTTCGCCCCAGCCGTCCGAATACTGGCCGGAGAGGTACTCCTGCAGATCGTTCCAGCCGCGTTCTGTCAGGTCCTCATCCACAACCACGGTGGCACAGCCGCACAGCTCACCGCCGTGTTCCTCCACAGAAATCCGGATGCTTTTCACATGGGCAGCCAGGTAGGGGTCGGTCTCATCATCGAGATACTTTTCCAGGTGGTTGCCCTCCCGCTCGATCTGCTCGGAGATCGCAACCGCGTAGTCGGACAGTTCATACCCGCTCAGTTCTACGAGCTCATCTTCCTGCCAGAACCTGTTATCGTCCGGCAGAAATTCTGCCGTCAGCGGGGAATACAGTTTGAAAGTCAATTCATGCAAGTCACATCACCTCGTATCAAAATCAAATTTGTTTCAAGCAAATATGCTCCATATATGGTTGTTATTTGCTCTCCTGTGTGGTATACTGAAAAACGAAAGGGGGGCCGCACAGATGGCTATGGATATTCGACCCGCGTCGGCGCTGCGGACAGAGTACAACGAACTCGCCGCACGTTCCCGCACGACAGGCCAGCCGATCTACATCACCCGCAACGGCGAGGGCGACACCGTCCTGATGGACCTGAACGCCTTTACACGCCGGGAGGAAGAACTTGACCGGCGCGAGGCCGTGCTTGACCACCGTGCGATGGTGCTGGAGGCGGAGCTGGGCCGCCTGTCCGGGGCGCCGACCTACACCGCCGACCAGGTGCGCGAAGCGGTCCAGCAGCATCTGCAGAACCGGCGGAGGGAACGGCATGGCTAAAGCACCGCTCATCTTCACCAAGGAAGCCCTGCAGGACCTGCTGGATATTGCGGACTACCACTTCGAGAAGGTTGGGGAGGATTCTGCGTTGCGGGCCGTTGGTGATTTACAGGATCACATCGAAAAGCTGTCCGACTTTCCCCGCATGGGCGAGGAGCATCCCGACACCTATCTGAATGCGCTGGGGTTTCGCAAGCTGGTGCATGGCAACCACATCGTGGTTTACCGGCTTGACGGCGAACAGGTCGTGATCGAGCGTATCGTCTGGGCATCCAGCAATTACCCGGAATTGTTCCACTGACGCAGCAGCAAAGAAAAACAGGCGTCTGCCAGGCCAATCGTTTATGTGGTTGGTATCGGGCGGACGCCTGTTTGTTTTGTTTTGGGGACTTTATCGTGTCATGCCGCTGTGCTGGCGTTGTTGTCTTGCACAGTTTTTCGCTTTATTCTTTGTGCGGTATTCCAGTGCGGCCTGCGCCAGGTCGCCATAGTCGAAGCCCTCGATGGGCGGCAGGCGCACCGCCACCTGGTACCGTTTGCCATACAGACGGGCCAGCGCCACAGCCGCGGCGCGGCCGGGCGGGTCGTTGTCGAGGCAAAACTCGATGCGCTTCACCTGCGGGTGGCTGCGCAGAAATTCTTCCAGCGCAGCGGGCGGGTGGATGTCACAGCCTTCCTCCGGTGCGTAGATGCCGCCGAGAGACAGCCGGTATTTGTCCGCCGCATCCCCGGCCAGCGCCATCTCAGCCATTGCATCGATGGCCGCTTCAAACACAGCCACGGTTTTGCTTTCCGCCATCGGTTCGATACAAAACCCAAATCGTTTGTCACTGCCGGTGGATTCTGCCTTGAATTGTTTCCCGTAGGTGTAGGTGCCCCGCAGGGCGGCGTATCTGGGGGTGCCGCCTGCATCCCGCCCGACAAACACACAATTGTGGTAGGGCAGACTCTCATACAGGATACCGGTCTGCAGACAGTGGTCGATCACGGCCTGCGAGATGCCCCGGCAGCGCAGGTAGGCTTCTACCCGCGTGTTGGTCGGGGATTTTTCGGGCAGCTTGAAGGGTAGACGCTGGCGTTCCACATCGGCGTGATTCTGCGGTATAAATGCCGGCTGCTCATCGCAGAGGAGTTGCACAGCTTCCACAAACGAACAGCCCTCTACGTGCATGAGGTAATCGAGCGCCGATTTGCCCCCGATGCCCCGGCTTTTCCAGTGCCAGAGGCTTGACTCGCCGTTGATCTTGAAGCTGTCATGGCTTTTCAGTTCATATTCGCCGCGGGCACTGCTCTTGACAAGGTCGTCTGCCCGGTATCGGCGCAGGAACTCGATGGCTGTCATCCGCCGTGCGGCGGCGACCTCCTGTTTGGTAACGCCGGGCATTTTACAGCAGCGTTGCCATCAGCAGGCCGGTGCGGTCGAGCTTTTCCCAGGGGAAATCTTCGCGGCCAAAGTGGCCGCCCACCGCGGTACGGGCGTAAATCGGCCGCTGCAGGTCCAGTTCGGTAATGATGCCGGCCGGGGTCAGGTCGAACGCGCTTTGCACCGCCACCGCAAGGCAGTCGTCCTCGCAGAGCAGGCTGGTGCCGAAGGTGTCCACCTCCACGGCCAGCGGCTTTGCCATGCCGATGGCGTAGGTCAGCGTGACCTGGCACCGTTGCGCAATGCCGCTGGCCACGATGTTTTTCGCCACGCACCGCGCCATATAGGCTCCGCTACGGTCGAGTTTCGTAGGGTCTTTGCCGGAGAACGCCCCGCCGCCGGTGGGCACAAACGGGCCGTAGGCATCCACCGCCAGCTTGCGGCCGGTCAGGCCGGTGTCGGCATCCGGGCCGCCCAGCACAAAACGACCGCCCGGGTTGAGGATCAGTTCCAGGCTGTCATCGTAGGGCATCCCTTTGAGGGCCGACAGGATCACATTTTTCCAGATCGGCTCTGTGAGGTCGGTGGGGTCTACCTCCGGGGCGTGTTGAAAAGACAGCACGATTTTGGCGACTTTCACCGGGATGTCATCCTCGTACTCAACTACCGCCATTGCCTTGCCGTCGGGGCCAAGCCGCTTTTGTTCATCGTTGATGCAGGCCCAGGTCAGCCGGCTGGTCAAGCGGTGCGCCAACACCACCGGCAGCGGCAGCATTTCGGGCGTTTCGTCGGTGGCATAACCGACCACCACACACTGGTCGCCCGCGCCGATGGCGTTGGGGTCGGATTCGGCGTCCAGCGGGTCATTGACGGCGGCTTCAATGTCGGGGCTTTGGGGATGGATCAGGCTTTCGATCTCAAAATCCTTGGGATTGTATCCAGCATTTTCCAGTGCCTCGCGGGTCAGTTTTCCAAGATCCGGCATGACCGCTGTGCTGATCTCACCAGCCAAGATAATGTGGCCTTTGGTTGCCAGCACCTCGCAGGCCACGCGGGCATTGCGGTCAAGGGCCAGACACCCGTCCAGCACCGTGTCGGCGATCTGGTCGCAGAGTTTGTCAGGGTGACCGGCGGTCACCGATTCGGCAGAATAAAAGTGGGTCATAGACTTTCTCCTTTTATAATCATGTTGGGGCGCAGCCGCCCTGGCTGCGCCCCTGTTGTTGAACTGTTACCGGGACGGATGGTCCCTGTGTTTCGGCGGCTCCTTACCGCCATCGCCTCGCGTTGCCTGGATAAACCGGTCGTACTGATCTGGTTCGCACTGCATGGCGACAATACCAGCTGGCGTGTCAAAAATAATTTCCGGCTGGCGGAAGCGTTCAAGATACCGCTTGACCTGCGCATCGGTCAGGCTGCAAAAGTCATCTCCGCCGTCGCCGCAGATGAAGAAGGTGCCAAACACCACGTCCTCATATTCGGGCAAGGCGCGGTTTGGTTCCAGCGGGATGACCTTGCCCTCGTCGTTGAGAATGAGGCAGGTTTTATCCTCCGGCCACGGACAGATGGCATCGATCAGGCCGCCGACTACCTCCTGTTCGGCTTTCAGGGTATTGTCGATCTCGGCTTCGCGGGCGTATCGGCCCGGCTCCACAAGGACAACGCGAAGTTTTTCCGGCTTACTCATTCGTATCCTCCGGGTCGTCCCGCGGTTCGAGCTGCGGGTCATTTTCCTCGTCCAGCCGGTTTTTGCGGCGGCGCATCACCAGCAGCGCGATGAAGCCGGCTGCCGCAGCCACCGTTGCGATTACCATCGCCAGCAGCGGCGTGCTGTCCCCGGTCTGAGGCACATGGGGGATGGGTGCCGGCGTGGGCGTGGCCGTGACCGTGACGGTCGTGGTGGGCGTGGGCGTCGGAGTGGGCTGCGGCTGGGCCGCATCGACCATAGTCACAGACGCGCCGTCTGTCTTGTGCCAGCTGTCTGCGTCGGTCGCGCGGGTGAATACCACGATATGGCCTTCCTCGTCCTGTTCCGCCTTGAACTGGATGTCAGTGGCAACCAGATAGCCGTCCGGCGCGGCGTCCTCGTGCAGGATGTAGACAAACTCGTTGTCCTCGTCCGAGTAGTGGATCGCGCCGTCCTGTTCCCCGGCATCGGGTTCCACGATAGGCAGCGTGTGCGGCGTTTCCTCGCTCACCCAGCTGTCAATGGGTTTGCCCTCCAGCGTGGTGACGGTCAACTCCGCGCCGGGCAATTCCTTGCCGCCGACGTCGGTCTTGTGGATGGTCAGTTTATCCAGCGGCTGGTCGGCCTGGGTGGCGGCGACCACCTGCCAGGCAACTTGCGGGCCGGGATAGGTGAAGCTGACCGCAATGGGCGTCCGGTCGAGCAGGTAGCCGTCGGGGCTGGTGATCTCGACGATCTGATAGTTGCCGCTGTTGTAGCGGGCGTTCCAGACGCCGTCCGCCGGTTCGGTCTCGCCGTTTGCATAGGCCTCGCCGCGGATGGGCACGTCCACATCGAACCAGGTGAAGCCGGTGTCATCGGTCGGGGCGCTGGTGGCGAGCAGGGTGCCGGCGTCGGCCAGCTTGTTGCCGTTCACATCGTAGATCGCCTCCACCGTGTAGAGCTCATACACAGCCCCGGCCAGCGGCTGGCCGGTTTCGGCGTCCTGCTTGTGGATGCCAACGCCGATTTTATCCACCAAATCCTCCGGCGTTTCGGGCACGGGCAGCACGCGGGCGTTCTCGAACACGATGGTGCCGGGCAGATTGCCCAATTCATCCTCGGTCGTGTTGGACACATTGACGATGTCATAGCTGTAGGTTTCATCGCCGTCCTGGGTGTGATCCACAATGGTCTGGGCCAGAACTACGTCGTTGCTTTGGTCATTCCAGCCAAAGGTCACGGTGTAGGTTTGGTCAGTCAGCACAAAGCCATAGGGGGCCTGCACCTCGGTGATGTCGTAGGAACCAAGCGGCAGGGTGATCGTCACCTCGCCGGTGGTGCCGTCGTGGGAAACAGTCAGGAAGTCATAGGTGGCCTGGGTGCGGGTGGGGCTGAATTTGACCTCGTCTACCTGACCTTCTTTGCCGGTAGTCACGGTGGCGACTAAGTCGCCGTCGGCATACCACAGCGTGCCCTGGCGGTCGCCAGGGGAGATGTCGCCGTGGGCACGGATTTCGTAGGTGGCCCCGGCCAGATTGGCCTGTTCGTACTGGAACTGGCCGTCCTCGTGTCCGGTCAGGACGTTGCCGACCTTGCGGATGGTCAACCGCCCTAAAGTCTCGTGGTTGCTGTATTCTTCCGTGATAATGAAATCGTCCATACCATCGGTGGCATTGCCGATTACTTCCCATACGCGTTCCGAAGTTAGTTCAAAGACCACGTTATAGGCAGCGTCGTTGTAGAACCCTTCGGGGCCTTCCAGTTCGACCACGCGGTAGCGGCCCAATGGCAGCTTCTCGGGAGTCTTGAGGTAGCCGTCCGCATCGGTATAGAAGGTAGATGTTTTGGCGGTGGCGCTGCCGGAATCCGGGTCAGGCATCTCGATGAGTTCTTCCGTCCCATCCTCCAGAATGCGATAAATCTGGAACGCGGTGCCGGCAATGTTGACCGGATTGCCGGTTTCGGAATCGATCTTGATGAGCTGCAGGTAACCTTCCAGTTCCTCGTTCAGCACGTTGTAGGTGAGGTAGGAATTGCTGGGTGTGGTTACGCTGCCATCCGGCTGGCACATGACGCTCTGCGGCGCGCTGCTGTCCACAGTCACCACGAACGGGTCGGCCTGGAACAGGTCTTTGGGCAACGTCGTTTCCACGACCAGATACTGGCCATACGGCAGGCCGGTCACGCGGATAATACCTTCTTCGTTGGTGAACAGTTCGGAAAGGCGGTATTCGTTGGTGTTCTGGGTGGGTACCCAGCCGTTGCCCTGACCGTTGGCGTAGTCTCCCGCTGCGGTTAAGCTGGCGTTGTATTCCTCCACCAGCGCCTGGTCAGATTCAAACATACGGGCAACCGCTGCACTCTCGCCGGTGAAATCGTATTTCGGGGTATCGTTGTCGTAGCTGTCCTTGCGGTAGGCGTCCAGAATGCTCTGCACGTTGTAGCTGCCGTCCGGGTTGCGGGTGAACTGATCCGCCTTGGACAGATCCCACACGCGGTAGACCGTAAAGCCGGCACCTTCCAGCTTGGGGGCAGGGCTGCCAGGGCCGGTGGTGCTGACAACCTTCTGGATGGAAAAGCCGGATTTCAGAACCGCATCTTTGGAACCATCTACTTTGCGGATAATGTACGCGGCTTCGCTGTCATAAGCCAGAGTATGGTAGTGGTTGGTTTCATCGCACAGATACCCCTCGGCATAGCTCAGATAATAACCGTCGTAGGTCTTTACGCCGGTCAAGGCGCGGCCTTCAGCCACAGCGCTGAACTGGTTTTTGTAGACATAGTCGGTGTATTCGCCGCGGCTGGTATTCAGTGATTTGGTTTCACCAGTGGGCTGCAAGGTCTTATCCAGCACGGGATACTGGCCCGTTACATAGAAATGCCCGTCCGTATCCACAGGCAGCACAATGCCCGTGGCGCGCTCGACCAGATAATATTTGCCCAGATAGAGGTTACTGAACGCCAGCACGCCGTTCCGTATCTCGCCACTGGCAACCAGGTGGTCTTTGGCGAGGACCGGCAAATAATCCGCGCCCCATCCACCATTGGTCAGCACGGTGGTGTGCCAGATAGGATTGCCGTTGGCGTCCACGATTTTGGAATAATCGACCACGCCAGACACGCCATCCGGGTGCTGAATATCCTCGGCAGCATACAGATCATACACCGCCCCCTCGATGCTGGCAGTGCCGTGCAGCGCACCACCGGGAACGGCGCTGGTATCGCCATCCTCATCGGTCAGGGCACGGTGGACGGATTCTTGCAACTGATCCAAGTCTGCCTTGGTCAGCACGATCTCACCGATCACGCGGTCATTCGTAAACTTGCCCACGACCGGCACACTGGTATACGCATCCTCGTTGTTCGCCAGCCCGGTGCTGTCGGTCGCATAGGTGCGGCTTGCTTCCTTGGGTGCGCCGTAAATCTGTACCGTCACCGTTCCGTCCGGCGTTTCCACCAAAACGCCGCCCTGGTTTTCGGTCAGAATGTCGGCGTTGTAGGCGGCATTGTCCAGCGTGGTCGTGCTGCCGTCGCCGGTCAGGCGCAGATAATACGCCCGCTTGCCGAGGTCGCTGCCGCTAGTTCCGGGCTTTGCTGCGTCGGTCCAGTCGCCAAAATAGCCGTCCGGGGCCAGGGTCTCGACAATCAGGAACTGGCCGTCGTTGGTAAAGGCACGGTCGTTGGGATAGTTCGCCAGCTCGGTATCCGAATAGAAAACCTCATGGCGGCTGGTCGTCCCGTCGTGGTTGGCGGTGTCGGCGCGGGTGTCGCAGAGGGTGTCCTCAAAGTAGAGTTGCCCGGCTTCGGCCAGCGTCCAATCCGGGTGCAGACAGGCGACGGTGTAGCTGTCATCCCCGGCCCGCTGGATCGCATAGTTGGTGCTTACCTCGTACATGCCGCGGGCTGCGTTCCACTCGTACAGCGTAAATTGGGCGTCCGCCGCGATGGCTTGCCCGGTCTCACTGTCGGTCTTGTGGATGACCACCCGGTTGCCCCAGGGGCGGTTGCGGTCGGCGTTTGCCCCCAGGTACTCCACAACCTTGTCGGCCTTGTCGATCACGAACTCGACGCGCCACGGCCCGGCCCCGTCCTGGGTGACGGCCGTGTACCCGTAGGCCGATGCCGCTTCCTCGATCTTGAACTTGCCGAGGTTGTCTTGGGTATAGTAGACGCAGCCCTTCTGCCAGCCGGTGTAGCTGTCGTTGGCGACCGTCACCGAGTAGGTGCCGTCGGCCAGCCGCACAACGCGGTAGTTGGGGCTGATTGCATAGTCGCCCGCAGTCTGTGACCATTCGTAGAGCACAAATTTGGTGTCCTCGGTCAGACGGCCGCCGGTCAGGGCGTCGAGCTTCTCCCAGCGCACCGTGGCGCGCCAGGGTTGGTTTTGAATCGTCGCGGTTACGCTGCCATTGGGGTGCACGGTCACGGTCTGTTCGCTGCTGCCGGTGGCTGAGAAGCCCTGCGGCACACCGGTCTCCTTGACCAGAAACTCCCGCGCCTGTTCGGCCGCAACTGCGGCTGCCGCGTTGGCCTGGTTTTGGGCGTCGGCCCGGGCTTCGGCGCGCAGGGCGCTCTCGGCCTGGGCGCGCTCGCTCTCGGCTGCGGCGTCGGCTTCCTCCTGCGAGGCCGCCCCGCTCACACTGCCGCTGTCCGACCGGCTCGCGCTTTTGGTCACGCTGCCCTTGTAGCTGAAGGTCACGCTGCCGTCGCCGTTGACCGTGCGGATGATCTCGTGGTCCGGGCCAATTGACCAACTGCCGCCGTCCAAATTTCCGCTGGCTGGGGTGGGCGCGACCGTGATTTCGGCATCGTCCAGCCTTTCGCCGGTGATTGCGGCGGTCTTGTCCACCGCCACGGTCATGGACACGGCAAACTCCGCGCTGGCGCTCTCGCTCACGTTGACGCTCCAGTTGGCGTCGTAGGTGGGCGGGGGCGTTTCTTCGGGCTGGTCCGGCTCGGTGGGCTGGTCCACAGGCGGGTAGCGGGTCATGACGTTCTGCCACCCGGCCTCGCTGGCCTGGTAAACGTAGGCGCTGCCGCTGTTGCTGGCCTCCTGCCGGTGCGCCCAGACGTAGCGCTGGATGTCGAGCTTGCTGCTGCACCCGGCGGCCAGCGCCTGGTCCAACAGGTCGGTGGTACCGTAATACGTCCAGTAGACACTGGCCGAGGGTTTGCCGTTCATGCCTTTGTCGAGGCAGTAGCTCTGGTCCTCGCCCTCGAAAGTAATGAGCCACTCGCCGCCCACGTTGGTCACGTCGGTGATGTGGTACTGGTGTTCACCGGCTCGCGCCGAAAAGGCGGAGAACAGCGAAAACTTGTGATACCGCGTGACTGAGATTGTGCGGGTGAGAGATTCACCATTCAAACCGGCATAGGTTGCCTCAGCGGTGAAGTCGCCGTCCGCCCGCACATACAGCATCCAGGCGGAGGCTTGCTCGCCGCTCGCAAAAGTGCGGGTGTAGGTGCTGCCGTCGTCGGCCTCCATCTCGGAATCGGTAAAGACAGCCCCTTCCGAAAGGGTCACGGTGACCGTGCTGTCCGGGGCGGGATCGACGACCTGCAGTAGCACCGGCACGGCTTCGCCGGCGGGCATCCGGGCTTCATCCGCCTCGATGCTGAACAACGATTCATCAATGTTGCCGCTGGCCGGGGCTTGGTAGTCCGAGTCCAGCACCGTGAAGCTGAGCCGGGCGGCGGAGGCAGCGGTTTCGGGGGCAGCTTCGGTTACTTGTTCAGGTGTGGCCGTTTCCGGCGTGGCCACCGCCTCGCTGTCGGGCGCCGCCTGGGCTGTCTCCGGTGTGGCGGTGGTTGCATCGCCGGAGGCCGCCCGTGTAACAGCCGCCCCCGCCGCCTGCGCAGCCAATGCCGCGCCGCTGCCGGTCAGCAGGCACAGCCCCGCCAGCAGCGAGGCGGCCAACCTGCGCCAGCTTTTTCGTTTGATTTTGCAATTCATAGGCAATCTCCTTTTGGTATGAAAACGAAAAAAAGCCCGCCGAACGGCTGGCAAAGCAACCATGCGGCGGGCGCGGGTCAATGGATGGGTTTGTTCTTATCTGGATTGGTCGGAGTGTTTTCGCGGTACCTGTTGCGGCTGCATTTCCCTGACTTTTGCGGCTGCCCGCAATACGGCGTCCGGGTCAAACTCGGCCACCCGATACCCAAGCAAAACCGTCCGCAAGTATGTGGAACTGGGCGGCTGCGCCCTCTCGCAATAGGGCGCGGTCATAACATACGCAACGGCTGTCTGCGTCCCCGTGTCGGTCTGTACGGTCAGGGACTCTTTGGTGTACAGGTGCGGGTACCCCTCGTAGCGGTCAAGCGCCCGCTCATCGCGGTCGTTGACTTTCCAGAGGATACCATCTATCCGTCCGCCCGCTTTGGGCAGGATGGTCAGCACACCGCAGCGGAAGGCCAGTTCATACCCTTCCAACACGGCCCGGCACACGAGCTGCGCCATCGGGCAGCGGACAGCCATCTGGCCGACGTTCAGGTTGGACCCATAGGCAAAATACAGTTCTTTCAAAGGCATCGCCTCCTTCAGCGAGCGTCGCCGCCGCGGGTATGGCGGCGCTGGTAGCTTTGGTAGTGGTTGCGGTCGCGCAGCCAGGCCGGGTCACCGGGCAGGCGTTTGAGCAGGTGCATCCGCACGTTCTTGTATTCGGGGCCGATGAGCCCCAGCCGGAGCAAAAAGGTTCGGAACGCAAACGCCGGGTTGTCTCCCACCGGCGTCTTGCGGGCCACAGTCTTTTCCAGGTTGATGGCCTGGGCCGACATCGCCAGCGCCAGGGTGATGTCGGCGCGGACTTCCCCGGCGTGTAGCGTGCTCTCGAAGCAGCGCCATTCCACGGTTCCGTGGTAAAACACAGAATGCAGATTCAACGCATAGTACCGCGACCAATGGTAATGATCGTGTGCGCCGTCATGGCCTTCGTACCAGGCGCGGCGCAGCTGCTCCATCGTCAGATGCGGGGACATGGCACGAATCGTGCGAATGACACAGACACGAGACAGTTTACAAAACGTCTGTGCGCGGCGTTCCTGGGTCCCCAGCGCCGCGAAGATCAAATCCTCTTTGGAGTACATGATGGACAGCAGATTCCGCAGGCTGCGCGGCGTGTGCTTACTGGCATCAATGTGGACGTGCAGCCCGCAACTGGGGTTCACAACCGCCCCGGCGTGGCGCAGCGCCCGCACGACCTCCTGCAATTTACCCATCTCGGAGTATTCCAACACCGGCGAGTTGAGTTCGACTTTGTAAGTCGAGCTTCGGGCTGGTTCCTGACGCCGGCCAACACGCTGGGTGGCCTGGATACTGCCGTCATAGACGAACCGCCACGGCTTGCCGTCCGCGTCCTCGACCTCCCAAGGGTCATACAGGCGGGATTCGCCGGTGCGACGCGCCGTCGTGCCGAAGAGCCTGCCCACCGCCTCGGCGGCCTGCTGCCGGGAGATGCCGGTCATCTCGATCTCACAGCCGAACCTCTGGTCACGGAAGTCAAGGGGCAACGGTTGTTTCTCCGTTCAGTTCGGCGTCCACTGCCGCCAGCCTGCGCCCGATGGCCTCCACCACATTCACGGTCACGCCGTTGCCAGCCTGTTTGTAGGCCTGGGCCTCGCTGGTGACGGCCAAAATTCTGTCGATGCGGTCATCCCGCCAGCCCTGCAGCCGCAGGCATTCCCGCGGCGTCAGGCGGCGGATGCGGTTACCGCACAGCACGCCGGAGGCCTCCCGTCTGTGGTTGCGGATGCCGCCGTTCTGCTTGGCAGTCAGGCAGCGGGCAATGGCCGTGCAATCGGGCTGCTCGTTCATATCCACAAAGCAGAGCACACCCTGGTCGGGCGAGGTCGTCAGGGTATGGGCGATGCCGTGCCCCACCCGTCCACGGCGGGTGTTGGTGGTGGCATAGGACAGGCTGATGCTGTCCCCGGGGTAAGCCAGCTTGTAGCCGGTTTTCGTCGCCTCTTTTACCGGGAATCCTTCCCCCAGCCGTCGGGCAGCAGGCGCTGCTGTTGCTGTGGTGAAAGGTAGTATCTTTCCGGCACATCTTTCATCAAGAAATCCGACAATGTATACGCGGCGTCTTGACTGGGGGACTCCAAAATCTTTGCTGTTAAGCACCTGCCATTCCACAGCATACCCCAATCGGTCCAGCGCATTGAGGATCGCCGCAAACGTCCGGCCGCCGTCATGAGACAGCAGGCCGGGTACGTTCTCAAACAGCAGATAGCGAGGGTGCCGGGCTTCAGCCAGGCGGGCAAGCTCAAAGAAAAGGGTGCCTCGGGGGTCTCCGAAGCCCCTGCGAGCGCCGGCACAGCTGAACGCCTGGCACGGAAAACCGCCACAGAGCAGGTCGAAGCCGGGCATGGTTTTGGGGTCGGCTTTTCTGGCATCTTCTGTGTACCACTCTCCCTCCGTGTCAAACAGGGCGCGGTAGCTGCGCTCGGCGTATTTGTCGCACTCGCAGTGCCCCACGCAAACAAAACCGCCGGCACGGGTCAGCCCCTCGCGGAAGCCGCCGATGCCGGCAAACATATCGATATAACGAATGGTCTTTGCACATTCCCCCTAACAAAAAGCCCGCATCGCCTGCCATCTATGTGGCAAGCATTGCAGGCGTGTGAATTTATGGTCCGGTCTCGTTTACCGCGCTTCCTCACGGAAGCGAGTGACGGCTGGCGCAGACCGCTGTCGGGCAAGCTGCTCGACACAGTGTTCCAGCAGTGGCGTCTCGTAGGCATAGAGGCAGAAGTTGGTTTCGTCTTTACGCGGGTCGCAGCGCAACAGGTAGGTGCGGCTCGTGGTCCTGAGTTTGACGCCGTACACGGCCGCGTTGCCAGTCCCCAGCGCCGTTTCCGGGTGTCGGGCGCAGAACTCAGCCATCCGGTGGAGATCCGCCAAAAGGCCGCAGCCGCCCTTGGCCCGCAGGGCGTGAACTACCCTATTGAGTTCCACGCCAAAGTCATGGGTCTTGAACTGTGTCTGGTGGTCGAACCATTCGGCATAGAATTCCCGACCCGCACCGAAGTTTCCCTGCAGGCTGCCGATGCAGCCGGAACGGCTGTCTAGCTGCTCGTCTTGGTCAAAGGCAAACGGGATTTCTGCCGGCCGGATGCCGGTAATGTCGAGTTGCAAAATCATCCCCTCCTTCAAAGGAAACAGCCCGCAGGCTGTGCTGCGGGCCACAAGATGTATTGGCTATTTCTGTATCTCCCAGTTTTCCAGGATCAGCGCCTCCAGCGGTTGGATATCGCCGTTGTCGGTGCTGATGCATTCGGCCGCATAGTGCAGGGTGGCTTTCCGCGAGCCACGATCGAGCACCGCGTACAGCGTGGGCACCGTAATGACGTACATTGTGCAGCCGTGGGCGGTCAGTCTCATGCCGGGGCGGATTTCATTCCCATTGCGGTCGCGCCGACGATTCGGCATCAGCATCGACGGCAGATCCGTCGTCGGCATTGTCATCCTCACAGGTTTCTGTCGCGTCCTCTGCTTCCTCAGCTTCTTCCGGCGTGTCATCCGGCTGCGCATCTTCGGTCTCTTCATCCTCGCCGGTCACCTCATCTTCCTGGCCGTCATCTTCGGCTTCTTCCACATCATCGTTATCATCGTTGATTTCGGCGTCATCCGCCGCGTCCTCGGCCGCAGCAGCTTCCGCCGCCTCGAATTCCTCATCCGCTTCCTCGAGTGCCTGCTCGATCAGGCCGATGACGAACTCCTTCTGGGTGAGTTTGCGGTGATAGGTCTGCTCGTAGCGGGCCAGGTAGTCCTTGATCTGCTGGAAGAGTTCCTCGCTGACCTGGAAGGCCATTGTCCGTGTTTTGCCCATTGTGATGACTCCTTTCGCGTAGTGCTCCAAGATGATCTGTTCGATGAATTTGCTCATCGTGCTTTCGTTCTGCCGGATTTCCTCGGTGATGCGATTGTGCAGATTGAGGGGAATCTTGCAGGTCACGCCTTTGGTTTCCATTGCCTTTCCTTTCTGTCATGCCTGCGTTGTTTTTGCTTGCAATGCAAGCATACTGCAAAGGTCAATGGAAAGCTATACCAAGACTCAACAAAGAACGAACGCAACGATTGTGCAAACGGGAGCAAAAATTCACGGGCAGATCACTCGGCAAGCATAGGCACCACCCCCTTCGCGGTTGCTTTTCCAGCCGGTTCCGCCAGGTCATGGCTGACCAGCGCGCTGTAGTAGCTGTTGATCGTGACCGGCGCGTTGTACAGTGCCGCCAGCAGGTACTGCTTGATGTTTTTTATTTGCGACGTGTTCTCATGCAGGCACTTCAGCACAAAGCGGATGTGCTCGGCGTCCAGCTTGAGCAGCCGCGACTTGACAACCTCGGCCGGGAAGTCAGAGCCGCAGACACGGGTGACCTTGCGCCGGGCGCAGACGGTCTCGGTCATGAGCTCAACGATCTCATCGATCAGGTCGGCGTTGTCCGGGTTCTGGGCCACCAGCAGCGGGTACTGGATATTGTCGCGGATCAGCTCTCGATAATCCTCCATCCTATCTGCCAGGCTCGTTTCGGTTCGCTTCGGTTCCGGCGGCTCGGCCGCCCGGAAAGGAATCGAATCGGTACTTTGTCTATCTGTCTTTTGTTTCTCTATATTTCTTTGCGGCGGCTTTTCCGACAGCGGTTTCCCCGTCGTCGGATTTCCCGATGACGGTTTTTCCGATGACGGTTCACCCGGCAACGGTTCCTGTGGCCGCTCATAAATCGTGTACTCGTTGCCCGCGAACTTGCCGCCGCGGTCGGTAGTCTGGCGTCGACGTATGTACCCGGCCTGTTCCAGCTCCCGGATCGCGGTGCGGATAGCATCCTTGCTCTCCCGGTTGATGTAGCACAAGCCGGCCAGCGTATAGTCCCAATCCTCCGGCAGCGAGAGCATCTGGGACAGCAGGCCCTTTGCCTTCAGGCTGAGCCGCTTGTCCCGCAGGTGGTAGTTGCTCATGACGGTGTAGTCGCTTGTTCGTTCTACTCGAAATACAGCCAATTCTGTTCATCTCCTTTGTGTCAGCCAAAGGCAAATCGTAGGCTTTGGCCGTATTTTAGGTTTCCATATTAGAAACCTGGGGTATCATCTATTCAGGCGTGCCCTCCTGCAAGGCCGAGAAGAAATCCAGCGTCGCCTTGGGCACGACCTTTTTCGGTTTGGGTTCCGCGGGCGCGGCGGTGACTTGGATTTTGCCAAGTTCTTCCCGTAGCATGGCACGCAGCTCTTTTTGCGCGGCAGCCTGGTCGCTGGCTTTGAGGATGCAGGCCGCCAGATACGCGCTGCGCTCGCCCGCAGGCTGATCCTGTAAGAGCTGCCAGGCACGGCGCTGGGCCGGGTCGCGCAGGTTGGGGCGGAAGACAAACTGCGGGCGCTTCACCCTTGCGCGTCATCGCCCCAAAGCGCGGCCACAGCGCGCTCGTAGCCTTGCGCGTTGACACGGTCGTCCAGCAGCGTAACCATGCGACAAATCGCGTCTGTGGGGCGGACGTGTCGGCTCACTACCGAGGCACCGCCGCCCATCATGACGACCGGCAGCGCGTGGTAGTCGAACCCTGCCTCCAGCACAACGGAGAGCAGCCGCTCGGTGTAGAGGCGCCCTTGTTCACGGACCAGGCTGCGCACCGTTTCCTCCAGACTGCACGGGCGGCCTGCCAGTACCTGCTCGATCTGGGCATCAGTCAGGGAGAGGCCAGTGCTCTGCCGCACTCGCTCCCGCACCTCATCAATGCAGCGGATCATGCCAAATTCCAGGCTGTGGCAGGTGTCGATGATCGGCCGCCCGTTGTCGATGCGCATAAGGTCCACCGTCCATCCGCCGATGTCGAGCAGCAGCATAGAGGGTTCGTCCGCCAGCAGGTCAGGCTGGGTCATAAGCGCCGTGAAGCCCTGGGGGAAAAGCAGTACATCCTCAATCGTGATGCGATACTTTCTGCCCTCATAGGCGAACTCGGTCGGCTGGCCTACATTGCGCAGCAGATATTTGCGGAACGCGGGCTTCTCGCGCCCATAGCTGGTCAGGGGCAGACCGGCCGCAATGGTCACGCTACACTCGCGGGGTGCGCCGCGGGCCTCGATCTCTTTGGCGATAGCCGCCAGCGTCAGCAGGAAGTAGTTGTCGTTGGCGGTCTTGTCCCGCTGGATCGGCTGCCGCCCGCTGCCGCAAACAAAAAAACACCCGCCGAACGTGAGCACGTTCTGGCGGGTGTAGGGTTCGCGGTCACCGAAAGGCGTAATGCCGGCCGGGAAGGAACAGTTTCGTGTTTTGATGGCGTAGTAGCCGTGGTCGATGCCTAGGATCATATAGTTCCTCGCTTTCTGTTTGTATGGAATGAAATTATGGATGCGACTGCCCGTAACCAAAACGGCTGCACCAGTCGCTCTATCTACAAGGCCAAGATCGTTCCCAGCCGAGTAACAAGTTGAGCAAACGAAAAAGCCGCCAAATTTCCGAGAGAGGGAAGCCAGGCGGCCTGTCCGATTCTGAAGGCACTGCTAAGGACGTATTTTAACGACACTACATCTTCGAAAATTGCTGAACTCGCGGGCGTTCGGGAGCAGATACTGTTGAAACCGCCCATATGGTTAAGTATAATATTAAGTAGATGAGGTGTTTGTCCCGTGTATGCATATCGATTGATGTAAGAGGAAAGAAATGGTTCTTAATGGAATGGTAGATAACCACTCATTACCTCGTTTACAAGTTTTTTGCTGAAAGAGGTCAAAAAATGTTCTCAGATGTGTTTTGCGACTGTTTCCTATATCCAGCAATTTTTGAAGGTATAAAACTTGGTACTGGCAAAGTGTGGAATATTATTCAAGAAAAAGATCGAGCGGGCGAGCTAACGTCTACGGATACTCGCTTATATAAGTTGATTGAGAGCGTCTGTAGGAAGTTCATGAAGCGCTGTTCAAATGATACTCTATATTCTTGTTGTGAATTTCTGTGCAATTTATGGCTGAACGACAAATCATTCAGTTCTACTGCTGTACAAAACGCTTTGCGTAAAGCTAATTATTCATGTACGATGAGTACTGCGAAGGCCTTGTGCAAATCGTTGAACGAGGAAATATATAGATCGCAGGAACTATCAAACGCAGCCGTTTTGAAGCACCTAGAGCAAATATTATTGCTGTTACAGGATCAACATAAAGAAACTGTAAGTAGAATACCTGTTGCAGCACCGATGGGAGATAATATCGATATTTCAAAATCGAGCCCAATTTTCTTTACCAATATAGGGAAAGAAAAAACCGTGTACAATTTGGTTCGGGAAGAAACGCAATGCAGAATTTCGATAAATTTTGAACCCATTCGGATCAGGCCGGAAATACCTGCTTATGGGGGAGTTTGCTATTTACTTTCCCCTGCAATCAATATAATGTCCAAAAGTAAAATACAAATTTCTATTGACTTCGAAGATGATCATTTATCCCAGATCACGTTAGAACTTAAGAAAGCCGGGCATAAGCTTCCCGAAGACGAAAAGAAGTATATCATAAAAAATAACGGGTTAGCAAGAAATGATCAAATTATTGATTTGAACGACTGTCCATTTCAAATCAAAGAGGATTTAGGTGAAATTGTTCTCGCTACTGAAGTGACTGATTTTCGGGATTGCAATAAATTGTTCTCGGCGATTACCATTAGACGAATAGCGTTTATGCCTTAAGCATTCAACTAACTAATAGACCGGAGAGATAATTAGATGATCAGTGCAGACTTACCAATCACAAAATTGAGGAAGATAAATTAAACAGAGCAGCTTTTGTACAAAGTCTGGCAAAGACAATATCGCAATATTCCCTCACTTCTTCTTTTACGATAGGCCTTTATGGAGAATGGGGAAGCGGAAAAACATCTCTAGTGAAGGTAGGGGCCTGCGGACATTTTATTGGACTAAATGGACCCCCTCATCTTTGTTCTATATTCCGCTGGACTTAGTCCGCCAAGAGACAGCTTTATTCGCGTAACCTCGCTTCATCGGCTATGCTCCTGGATTTATCTGGAGTGATGTTGTTGATCCACTTAAAGAACCCCTCGCCTCTGCAAACCTCGTTTAGTTTCTCTCTTGAAGATTGCTACGTATTATCGTACTATATTCGATTGGAAGCGTAGCTTCACCTCGTCACACACGCTAGAGCACCTGACTGTTAATCAGGGTGTCCTCGGTTCAAGTCCGAGAGGGGCAGCCACCAAGCGATGGAACACTGCGTTCCATCGCTTTTTTGTTTTGTGCCGCGCTTCTTTTTTGAAATAAGGCTCCGACCAAAGATCGACGCCGCCGGCACGGTTCCCGGCCCTGCGGCGTCAAGAAACATCGGCACACAACGCAAACGCCCCGGCACAGCCGGGGCGTTTGCGCTTTCGTTGTCCGCCCTTCCGGCGGTCACAGTTCCTTGGCAAAGCAGATGATCCGGTTGGCTTCGGCAAAGCCCGCCGGCGTCCTTCCCTCCAGCTTGAGGAAAAAGCAGGCGTCGGCGCCGGACATCGTCCCGGCAAACTCGGCGGCCAGCTGCTGCGGCGTGTGCCCGGGCCAGAGCCGGGCCCCCAGGCCGGCCAGCGCCGGCAGGTCCTGCTGATTCGCCTTGCGGACCATTCTCTTCTCCCCTTCCTTATTTCTGCCGCCGGCCGCCCATGTGGTCCCGCAGCTGGCGGGTCAGGCGGGCGGTGGCGGTGCGCAGCCGGGCCACGGCCTCGGCATGGTCCGGCACCTGCATGTGCGGGAAGGCCCGCAGCAGGCGGCCTGCGCCGAAGTACCGCTGGCGGGCCAGCTTTTCCAGCGCCTGGCGCTGGGCGCCGGCCCGGGCGGCCAGTTCCAGCAGCTGTTCCCGCAGGGCGGCGGCGTTGTCCCGCCCTTCCATGGCGGCCAGCATCAGCTGGAGTTTCTGCTCGTCCAGCAGGGTGTCGGCGGTCATGGCGCGGGTTCCGATATGCTCGGTCATCCGGTCGCTGAGGCGGCGGATGCCGCTGCCCAGCTCGTCCAGGCTGCGCAGCTGGCGGGTCAGGCCGGCGGCCTGGGCGAAGGAGATCGCCGTGTCCGCCAGGAAGGCGGCCAGCAGCACCAGGTCCGCCGCCAGCAGCGCACCCCGGGGGATGTGCTGCACCGGGCGGGCCAGCAGCGGGTGGACCACCGTGAGCATGACCGTTCCGCCCAGCCCCCAGAGCAGCGAAAACTTGGGGCAGATGTACCCGCCCAGGTTCCAGCGCTGGTCGGTGTAGTCCCACCAGCGGGTGTGGAACAGGCGGTAGAGCAGCCAGCCGCCCACCAGCTCCACCAGGGTGGCCAGCACCATGCTGCCGAAAAACACCGCCGGCAGATTCTGCCGCCAGGGTCCCAGCACGACCAGCAGGGCGACCATGCCGAACCCGTAGATCGGGCACTGGGGGCCGTTGAGGAACCCCCGGTTGACCAGCTGCCGGGTGGTGACGGCGGCGAAGGCCACCTCGGCGCACCAGCCCAGGAAGGCGTACAGGAAAAAGTACAGCAGCAGCTGCAGCGGGGCGTTCATGCTTCGGCCCCCGTCTCGTCCTCGGTCAGGCGGCGGGCCAGGGTCTTGGGCTCCACCCAGGTCACGTCGGTGTCGGGGCCCTTCCGGGCGATCAGCGCCTTGATGGGGATGCCCTGCTCGGTGAACATGCCCTCGTGCTCGGTGCGGATGTTCCAGGCCGGCTCGTCGGCGTGCAGGTCGAAGGTCTGCCAGGTGATGGCAAAGCCGGCTGCCGGGAAATACTGCAGGCTGTCCCGGAACAGGTCGTCATCGTCGGTCTTGAACCAGATCTCGGCGCCCTCGTCCATCAGGGCGCGGTACTGCAGCAGCTGGCGGGGGTGGGTCAGCCGGTGTTTGTTGCTGCCGGCGTTCTTGCTCCAGGGGTTGCAGAAATTGATGTAGATGCGCGCCACCCGGTCGTCGGCGTTGAAGGCGCCCAGCAGCCGCTCAATGTCCAGCGAGGCGATGCGGACATTGTCGGTGGACAGGCCCTTTTCCAGGTAGGCTTTTTCGATCTTGCGCTTGGCCAGGATCAGCACCTTGTCGGTGATGTCGATGCCCAGGTAGTTGTTTTCGGGGTGCTCGCTGGCCAGCCGGGCCAGGAAGCCGCCCTTGCCGCAGCCCAGTTCCAGGCAGAAGGGCTTTTCGGGCGCCGGGTAAAGCGCCCGCCAGCGGCCGGCCTGGGCCAGCGGCTCATGGACGTGGAAGGAACAGGCCAGCAGTTCCGGCCGGGCATAGGGTTTGAAACGCATTCGCATGGGGGTTCTCCTTTGATTCAGCTTGTCGGTTCGGCATGGTCGGCGGCCCAGCGCCGGAAAAACGCCGCGGCGGCGTCCCTGTCGATGGGGGCGGCCAGGCTGCCCTGGCACAGTTCGGGCTTGCCGCCGCCGCGGCCGTCGAAGGCGGCGTTCAGCTCCCGGGCCAGCGGGCGGGCGTCCTGCCCGGGCAGGGTCAGGGCGTAGGCGGTGCCCCGCCCGCCGGGGCCCAGCAGGGCGCACAGCGCACCGGTGCGGCCGGCCACCGCCAGGCAGAGCCGGCGCAGGCCGTCGGCATCCGCCCCGTCGCACCAGGCCACAAAGGGCTGCCCCGGCTGCGCCGAAGCCGCCAGCGCCCCGGCCAGGGTGTTCTGCAGCGCGGCCAGCCGCTGCCGGGCGGCGGCGGTGGCGTCCAGCGCGTGGCGGGCGGCTTCGGCCAGGCGGCCCGGCCCGGCCGACAGCAGCGCGCCGGCGGCCTCGGCGTCGGCCCAGGCCCCGGCCACCGCGGCCTGGGCCCGGCCGCCGCAGACCACGGCCAGCCGGGTGCCCCCCTTGTAGTGCTGGGCGGACAGGATCTTGATGAGCCCCACCTGACCGGTGCGGGCCAGATGGGTGCCGCAGCAGGCGCACAGATCGGCGCCGCCGGCGTCCACCAGCCGCACCGGGCCGTCCAGTTCCTTCTTGCTGCGGTAGGTCAGGCCGGCCAGCTCGTCCGGGTCCGGGTACCAGGCCCGCACCGGGGCGTCGGCCCGCACCGCCTCGTTGGCCAGGCGCTCGGCTTCGGCCAGCTGGTCGGCGGTCAGCGGCAGGCTCATGTCCATCCGCACGGCGGGGCTGCCGATGTGAAAGCCCACATTCTCGGCCCCGAACAGCCGGTGCAGCGTGCCGGACAGGATGTGTTCGCCGGTATGCTGCTCGGTATGGTCCAGCCGGCGGGCCCAGTCGATCTCACCCTCCACCCGGGCGCCCTCGGCCAGCGGGGCGGCCACCGTATGCCAGATCACGCCGTCCCGCAGCTGCACGTCGGTGACGGCGGCGCCGCCCAGCATACCGGTGTCGCAGGGCTGGCCGCCGCCCTCGGGGTAGAAGGCCGTCTCGTCCAGGGCTGCCTGCCAGGCGTCCCCGTCCGGGCGGCAGGCTGCCACCCGGGCGGCAAAGCGGCGGCAGTCCGGGTGGGTCTCATATCGTTTGCGGGTGGGCTGCATGGGTGTGTTTCCTCCTGTGGGGTGTGTGTCAGTTCATTATATCACAAAACCAGGGTGGACAAAACCGGGAAAAACGATTTATAATGAGTCTATCCTGAGGAAATGTCCCCTTTTGACAAGATCTGCGCGGCCGCCCGGCGGCCGCCGAGGGAGGAAAACCGACCTATGAAACGCATTCTTTGCCCGGTGCTGGCGCTCTGCCTGCTGGCCGGGTGTTCGCTGCCCGGCTCGGCGCCGGCGGCCGCCACCGCCGAGACCGCCGCGCCGGCCCCCACCGCCGCCCCCGAGGCGCTGACCGTCTACTACGCCGGCGGCGCCGACAGCCCCGCCGGCACCGCGCTGCGCGCCTACGCCGACGCCCAGGGCGTGACCCTGACCGAGCTGGGCCCCGACGCCGACCCGGCCGAGGCCGACCTGGCCGTGCTGGACGCCCGGCCGGCGGGCGAAGGGTGGAAGAACCTTTCGGACGATGCGCTGCTGGCCACCGCCGCTTTGCGGGCCGGCCTGAGCGGTGAGGACGGCCTGGCCGCCGACCCGGTCTACGCACTGCCCTTCGGCAAGACGCTGTACGCCTACTGGGCCGACAGCTCGCTGCTGGCCGCGCTGCTGGGCGCCGACGCCGACACCCTGACCGACGACCTGCAGGCCGCCACCTGGGGCGAGTGGAGCGACCTGGCCGAGGCGCTGACCGACTGGCTGGAAGAACCGGCCGAGACCGACCTGACGCTGAACGGCAACACCTACACCCTGCCCGCCGAACGGCCGGAGGCAGCCGCCGGGCTGGAGGGGGTGTTCAGCCTGTGTGCCGACGACGCCGTGGCCGGCGGCGACGGGCTGCCGCTGTACACCGCCGCCCTGCTGGCCGCCGGCGACACCCGCAGCGAGGACACCCTGACCGGGCCGCTGAACGGGGTGTACAGTGCGCTGACGCTGGAACTTTCCAACGCGCTGCCGGCCGAAAGCCCTGCCGCCGCGGTGCAGGCAGTGGCCGAACACCGGGCGGTGTTCTACCGGGGTTCGCTGACCGACTGGCTGCTGTACAGCGGCGGCGCGCTGGCCGACAGCCTGGTCTGGGTGCCGGCCAAGTGCGACCTGGTGGAGAGCGACCTGACCAGCACCGAGTACAACCTGACCGGGCTGCTGAACTATCCGGTGCTGGCCAACGAGGGCTGGCTGGCCATCCCGGCCGGCGCCGATGAGGCGGGCGCCCGGGCTGCGTCGGCGGCCATCCTGTGGCTGTACACCAGCCAGGCCGGCGAGGAGACCCTGACCCAGACGCTGGGGCTGGTGACCGCCTGGGGCACCGCCAGCAACGACGCCGCCCTGACCGCCATGCAGGTGGAACAGGTGGGCGCCGGCATCCTGCCCGAGCCGGAGCTGGAGACGGCGGCGGCCGACGCCCTGGCCGAAGCCGGCCGCGCCCTGGCCTATGACGAGGACGGCGCCCTGCGGCAGAGTTTCACCACCACCCTGCGCACCGCCTGGCGGGAGGGGGCCATCGCCGCGCTGCAGACCCCCGAGGCCGCCGGGGACGCCGCCGACAACGGACAGGAATGAGCGGTTTTGTCCAAACCACCAACTTTTCACTGCACAGCCGGCGATTCTTTGTACAAGGCGGAGGGCTGAAAAAACGGACGGTTTGTGGTAGAATATAAGCTGAGATTTGTGTAGCTGTCGTACCCGGCCGCTTTTGGGCGGCGCCGGGTGGGACGGCGCGACGAAAACCGATACTACAGAAGAAGTGAGGCGTACCGCATGGAATGTACACGCGCACAGCTGACGGCTCAGATCGCAGCCCTGCGACAGATCTTCGATGATGTGAAGCTGGTGGACCCGAGCGCCAACCAGACCCTGGACCCGGAAACGATGCAGCCGGTCGGCGCCGCCCTGGAAGTACCGATGCTGGATGAGCGGGGCCGTGCCTGGCAGCCCCAGTTCCTGGAGGATCGCACCCGCTTTGTTTTGTACTGGAGCGTCCGGCCGGACGGACACCCCTGTGTGCTGGCCGTGAGCTATGACCTGCCCCGGATCGACCCCGGCAGCAGCCGCGAGGCCAACGCCTTCCACCGGCTGCTGACCCAGTGCCGGGAGGAACTTTGCCACGACTATGTGACCGGCGTGTACAGCCGCGCCTACCTGGATTCGGCGTTCCGCGGGCATGTGACCGCCGCCGCCCGGGAGGGCAGCAAGGTCAGCGCCGCGCTGGTGCGGGTCAACGAGTACGCCAACCTTTGCCGCACCGAGAGCGTGGCCGCCGCCGACCGCTGCCTGAACACCGCCGCCGGCATCCTGGGCCTGGCCCTGGACGCCATTGAGGGCGAGACCACCCTGGTCCGGCTGGAGGACGGGGTCTTCCTGGCGGTGGGCGTGGGCATCGCGGCGTCGGAGCTGGAACGCCGGCTGCAGGAGGCTCTCAACAACGCCCGCAAGAATTTCAGCATCACGCTGGCACGCCGCGGGGTGTTCACCGCCACGGTGTCCTCGGCCGACTGGGCCGAGACCGGCAGCTGGGACCTGATGGTGGGCCTGGCCGAAAGCCGCCTGTACAACCACTGAGCCAAACCGGATAAACCGCCCCCCTGGTGCGCATACTGTGGATGGAACGAAGGTTTCAAACCAGTGCTACCAAGGGGGTATTTTGTATGCAACCAGACCCGAACAAGGCCCAGGCCGACAACGAAGCCATGCTGCAGGAAGTGGTGCAGAACACCGAGATGGGCAAAAACACGCTGGAGGAGATCATGGGCCTGACCCATGACCAGGCCCTGAAGGACGAGATCATGCGCCAGCGCAACGCCTACCGGCAGCTGAACCAGCAGGCCCACACGGCGCTGGACGCCATCGGCTGCGAGGCCAGGGGCCAGAGCGCCGCCGCCCGCATGAGCGTGAGCATGGGCATCCGCACCCGGACCATGCTGGACAAGTCCACCCGCAACCTGGCCACCATGCTGGCCGAGGGCAGCGGCCAGGGCGTGCTGGACTGCAAGCGGGCCGAGACCGACTACCCGCTGGCCAGCCCCGGCGCCCACAAACTGATGCAGCAGCTGTGCGAGATGCAGACCCGCGCCGAACAGACCTGGCGGGAGTTTGTGTGAGCCAGCCACCCATGAAACACCCATGAAAACAGAGGGGGGCGCGGACCGTGCGGTCCGCGCCCCCCTCTCTGTGTTCTTTTCTGCATCACCCGGTCACGGTATACATCACCACCATCATGACGATGCCGGTGAGGATGCTCAGCGAGTTGACCTGGGCGGCCTGGGCGCCGTCGCCGCCGGCGTTTTTGGTCAGCAGCGGGGCGATGCTGGCCACCGGGGCCATGAGCAGCACACAGATGGCCTGGCGGATGTCGGCGGGCAGCGGCACCAGGAAGTAGACCCCCAACGCCACCACCAGCGCCGTGCCGTACCGCAGCGCGAAGAAATGCAGGTACTCGGCCAGGCTTTGCCGGTCCAGGCGCAGTTCGAACAGGATGCCGATGCTGAGCATGGCCAGGAAGGGGTTGGCGTTGCTCATCACTTCGGCCAGGCGCAGCAGCGGCGCCGGCAGGCGGATCTGCACGGCCGCCAGCACCAGCATGATGAGGTAGGCGTCGGTGATGGGGGAGGTAAAGATCTTTTTCACCAGCCGCCCCAGCGAGAACCCGCCGTCCTGCCCGGTGATGGTGCCGGCCAGCGTGTAGCTGATGCCGTAGAGGTAGATGGCCACCGCGATGTCGAACAGGCACAGCGCCGCAAAGCCGTTGTCCGAAAGCAGCCCGGTGAGGAAGGGGATCGCAAAATTGCCCACATTGAAGCTGTTCAGGCTGAACAGGTAGAGCAGCCGCCGGGACGGGCTGCTGTGCCGGGCGGTGAACAGCCCCACCACCGTGAGCACCGTACAGGTGACAAACCCGATGAGCAGACACCACAGGAAGGACGGCTGCAGTTCCAGCGCCTTCATGCCGTTGACGGCGGTGGCCGGCATGGTCAGGTAAAGGATGGCCGATTTGAGGAAGGCGGAGTCCTCCACCCGGAAGATCCCGGCCTTCTTGAAGCCGAAGCCCAGGCCCAGCAGGGTCACATACACCACGGTCTGGATCAATACATTCTGCACAGCAAGCCCTCCCGCTTTTTCTTCTCCCCCCGATTATACTACTAAATTCCGGGCTGCAAAAGGGGGCAGATCCGCCCGGCTGCCCCGCCCGGGGCAAAAAACGGCCGGTAGGCCGGGCCCCGCCCGGGCCGGCACAGCAAAACCGGCCTTCCGGCGGCGCGTTTTGCGCTCCGTCAGAAGGCCGGTTTCCGGTCAGGGTGAGGATCAGGGGTGCGGGCGGGCGGCGGGCGGAGCGCTTTCGGGCGCTCTCATTCCCTGTCTTTTTTCTCAGGCAGGGCGGCCCGCAGCGCCGCCAGCAGGCCGGGCAGCGCGGCCGCCGCCTGGGCCCCGCCGAAGCTGGTCATGGCACGCAGCGGCATGGCGTCCATCATCTGGCGGCTGGCCTCGGCGGTGATGGCGGCGTTCTCGCCGCCGCCGTTGTCCCCCATGGCGCCGCCGAAGCGCTGCAGCACCGCCTGCATCACCGGGGCGGTGCGCTCGTCCTGCAGCAGGTCGCCCATCGGGGTGTTTTCATCCACCGTGAAGGGGCGGCGGCGGTCGGTGACGAACTGCAGCGGCAGCCGGGTGGGGATGTTGCGGCTGGAATGCCCCACCAGCACGGTGTAGGCGCCGGGGGCGGCGTACCAATCGCCCAGCTTTTCGTCGTAGTAGCTCAGGTCCCGGGCGGTCAGGGTGAACCGGACCTGCGTTTCGGCGCCGGGTTCCAGCCAGACCTTGGCAAAGTGGCGCAGTTCCTTGGGCGGGCGGCCGGCGGTGCCGGTCTCGTCGGCAATGTACAGCTGCACCACCTCGCTGCCCGGGCGGGCGCCGGTGTTGCGCACCGTGACCGTCACGGTGACGGTGCCGTCCTGGGTGAGGGTGTCGGCCGAGAGGGCCGCCGCCTTGTAGACAAAGCCGGTGTAGGAAAGCCCGTGGCCGAAGGGCCAGCGCACCGCCATGCGGCGGGCGTCGTACCAGCGGTAGCCCACATACACCCCTTCGCGGTATTCGGCGGTGTGGCCGTCGCCGGGGAAATCCAGGTAGCAGGGGGTGTCCTCCAGCCGCAGGGGCCAGGTCTCGGGCAGGCGGCCGCTGGGTTCGGCGTCGCCGTAGAGCAGCGCGTCGGCGGAGGTGCCCACCCCCTCGCCGCCCAGGTACATGCAGAGCACCGCGTTCACCTCGTCGGCCCAGGGGCATTCCACCGGGCTGCCGGTGTGCAGCACCACGACGGTGTTCTTCTGTACCGCCGCCACCCGGGCGATCAGGTTGTTCTGGCTGTCCGGCAGGCGCATGTGCTTGCGGTCGTAGCCCTCGCTCTCAAAGCTGTCGGGCAGGCCGGCAAAGATCACCGCCACATCGGCGTGTTCGGCGGCTTCCACCGCCTTGAGGAACTCGGCTTCCTCCCGCTGGTCCCGGTCGGCGGGGAACCCTTCCACATAGTTCACCGTGCGGCCCCGGGCGGCAGCGGCGTCCAGGGCGCTGTCCACCCGGTAGGGGTTCACATGGCTGGACCCGCCGCCCTGGTAGCGGGGGGTCGCGGCAAAGCCGCCGATGTAGGCCACCTTCTGGCCGGGCTGGATGGGCAGCGCGCCGCGGTTCTGCAGCAGCACCGCGCACTGGGCCCCCAGGCGGATGGCGGTCTCGTGGTCCCGGGCCAGGTCCAGGGCCGGGCGGGGCGCCCGGGCCAGGTCGGCCCAGCGCAGCACGATGTTCAGCACCCGGGCGACAGCCTTGTCCAGCACGGCTTCGGGCAGGGTGCCGGCCCGGACGGCGGCGACGATCTTCTGGTCATTGACGCCGCCGCTGGCGGGCATTTCCAGGTCCAGGCCGGCGGCCAGCGCCGCCACCCGGTCGGACACGGCGCCCCAGTCGGACATCACAAAGCCGTCAAAGCCCCATTCCCCCCGCAGGATGTCGGTGAGCAGGGTGCGGCTTTCCCCCACATAGGTGCCGTTGATGCGGTTGTAGCTGCTCATGACGGTCCAGGGCCGGGCTTCCTTGACCGTCTTTTCAAAGGCGGGCAGGTAGATCTCCCGCAGCGTGCGCTCGGTCATGTTGGAAGAGCTGGTCATGCGGCGGTATTCCTGGTTGTTGGCGGCGAAATGCTTGGGCGAAGTGCCCACGCCCCGGCTCTGCACCCCCTGCACGAAGGCGGCGGACAGTTCGCCGGCCAGGCAGGGATCTTCGGAGTAGTATTCGAAGTTGCGGCCGCACAGCGGGCTGCGCTTGATGTTGATGGCCGGCCCCAGCACCACGCCCAGGCCCACGGCCCGGGCTTCCTCGCCGATGGTCTCGCCTTCCCGGCGGAGCAGCTCGGTGTCAAAGCTGGCGGCGGCCGCGCAGCCCGCGGGGAAGCAGACCGCCTGGATGCTGTCGTTGACGCCGCCGCCCTCCTGCTGGGTGCGCAGGCCGTGGGGGCCGTCCGAGACCATCATGGACGGCACATTCAGCCGGCCCACCGCCTTGGTGTGCCAGAAATCGGCGCCGGAACAAAGCCCGGCTTTTTCTTCCAGTGTCATTTGGGCAATGAGTTCTGCGATGGTATCAGGCATGGGAGCCCCTCCTTCACGGGATTTTCATAGAATATTCTGACCGTTTTTGTACCGGCGGCGCAGGGCCGACCGGATTTTTGAATATTATACACCTATTTCCCCGTGAAAGGATAGATATTTTGTGAAAATTTACAAAGGTATCCGGTTTCCCCGCCCCGCCCGGCCGCCCGGACGGGGCGAAGCGAGGGGTTTTTGTTCCCATGCGGCAGACAAATGGCCTTATTTTGGAAACAATTTTTTGAAAATCTCTTGTCAAGGCGGGCAAAACGTGCTACCATTAACATCGGTGACAAGAAATTATATAAAGGAGCTGTTGTGTCATGTCTATCAAGAATGCCTACCTGGCCGGCGTGTACGCCGACCTGGCCGCACGCAACGCCGAACAGAAAGAATTCCTGCAGGCGGTGGACGAGGTTCTCGAAAGCCTGGAGCCGGTGGTGGAAGCCCGCCCCGAGATCGAGAAGAACGGCCTGATGGAGCGCATCGTCGAGCCGGAGCGCGTGGTCATGTTCCGCGTGCCCTGGGTGGATGATTCCGGCAAGGTACAGGTCAACCGCGGCTACCGGGTGGAATACAACTCCGCCATCGGCCCCTACAAGGGCGGTCTGCGCTTCCACAAGAGCGTCAACCTGTCCGTCATCAAGTTCCTGGGCTTCGAGCAGGTGTTCAAGAACAGCCTGACCGGCCTGCCCATGGGCGGCGGCAAGGGCGGCAGCGACTTTGACCCCCACGGCAAGAGCGACGCCGAGGTCATGCGCTTCTGCCAGAGCTTCATGACCGAGCTGTGCCGCCACATCGGCCCCAACACCGATGTGCCCGCCGGCGACATCGGCGTGGGCGGCCGGGAGATCGGCTTCATGTACGGCCAGTACAAGCGCATCCGCAACGAGTTCACCGGTGTGCTGACCGGCAAGGGCCTGACCTACGGCGGCAGCCTGGTGCGCACCGAGGCCACCGGCTACGGCCTGTGCTATTTTGCCGACGAGATGCTCAAGGCCAACGGCAAGAGCTTTGACGGCGCCAAGGTGGTCATCTCCGGTTCGGGCAACGTGGCCATCTACGCCAACCAGAAGGCCACCGAGCTGGGCGGCAAGGTCATTGCGATGAGCGATTCCAACGGCTACATTGTGGACGAGAACGGCATCGACTACAAGCTGATGAAGGAGATCAAGGAGGTCAAGCGCGCCCGCATCAAGACCTACCTGGACTATGTGCCCACCGCCAAGTATGTGGAGGGCAGCCAGGGCATCTGGAACGTGCCCTGCGACATCGCCCTGCCCTGCGCCACCCAGAACGAACTGCCGCTGGAAGGCGCCAAAGCGCTGGTTGCGGGCGGCTGCTACGCGGTGGCCGAAGGCGCCAACATGCCTTCCACCCCCGACGCGGTGGCCTACCTGCAGGCGAACGGCGTGCTGTTCGCCGCGGCCAAGGCTTCCAACGCCGGCGGCGTGGCCACCAGCGGCCTGGAGATGAGCCAGAACTCGCTGCGGCTGTCCTGGACCTTTGAAGAGGTGGACGCCCGGCTGAAGGACATCATGAAGAACATCTACGCCAACGCCGCCCAGGCTGCCGAGACCTACGGCATGAAGGGCAACCTGGTGGCGGGCGCCAACATTGCCGGCTTCACCAAGGTGGCCGACGCCATGCTGGCCCAGGGCATCGTCTGATCCCCCGACCAACCGCTTTCCCCCCGCAGGGTCCTTCCCTGCGGGGATTTTTTCTGCCGGGGCGCTGCGGCAAAGCCCCGGCAAAAGAGATAAATTTATCTCATCCCCCCTTGACAGGCCGGCGGCGGGCAAAAAACAGACCGGAAGCGGGGCTGTGTTCCCGCTTCCGGTCTGTTTTTGTCCGGAGATTCAGGTGACCCGGGGGATTCCGGCCGTTTTGCGGCGCCGCAGCCCCCGCGCCAGCTGCCAGACCAGCGCCCCCAGCACGGTCAGGGTGGCCGGGGCCAGGGCGAAGTTCCAGAGGATCGGCACCAGATGGGTGTGGATCTGGCAGTGCATCTTGGCCAGCACCATCCAGCTGAGGGGCGCCAGCAGGCCCAGGCACCAGAGCGCCGCCAGCGCCGGCAGACTGCCCGCCGGGCGCAGGCCGAATTTCTGCCCCAGCGCCATGAGGGCCAGCCCCGCCGCCCCCAGGGCGATGAGGGCCAGCGGCGGCAGGGCCACCGGGCCCAGCTGCAGCACCGGGTCGGCGGAGGTCAGGTACAGGCCGATCACCGCGGGGATGGAGGCATCCCCGCCCAGCGAATGGCGGGTGGCGGCTTCCAGGATGCTGCGCCAGGCTTCGCCCGCGTCGCCGAAGTAGGCCACGTTCTGGGCAAACCAGACCCCCAGCGCCGCCGCAAAGCCCCCCACCGCCGCAAAACCGGTGTACACCATGCGGAAAAACCAGGGCCGGGCGGGGGCGCGGCGGACCAAGGCATCCACCCAGGCTGCAAACAGGGCCGCTTCGCATAGGATCAGGAAGTCCGAGATGAACTCAAACCCGCACAGGCAGCGCAGCCCCACGGCGCCGAACACCAGCCCGTACCCCCACCCGGGCACCCGGCCCCGGCGGCGGGCCAGCTGCCAGACCAGCAGCCCGGCCAGCGCCGGCAGCCACCAGGTCCACAGGCACCAGTACAGGTTTTTCATGCCCCGCTGCACCCAGGGCGCACAGAGCACCGCCGCCGCAAAGCCCAGCCCGGCCGTCGGCCCGAAAACCCGGCCGGCGGCCGCCGCCAGACAGAGGGAGGCCAGATAGAGCAGGATGGAGTTGGTGGCGTAGAGCATCCGCTCCCGGGCTTCGCCCCCCTGGTTGATGAGGGAGTACACCTTGTTGAGCCAGCCGAAGGCCAGCCCCTGCAGCCCGCTTTGGTGGGTGTAGGGCTGGTATTCTTCCGGCCGGACCGGGGCGTTTTCCCGGAACAGATACCGGTCCTGCTGGGGGTCCCGCCCTTCCACCAGATAGTTGCCCAAAAAGCCCCCGGGGGCGCTTTGGTGGTTCTGGATCTGCAAAATGCGCCCGAACACCAGCGACTGGGAAGTCTCGTCCCAGGTGCCGGTGCGGTAGGTATCCTGGTTGTGCATGGCAAAGGTCAGCGCCACGGCCCCCAGCAGCAGGGCCGCCGCGGTCAGCAGCGCCCGCGCCGGGGCGGGCAGCCGGGCCCAATGGTTTTGTATCACAGTCAAGTTCCTCTTTCCCCGCCCTCAGCGGTCCCACTTGTCGCACAGCGAGGCGATCTGGCTGGCAAAGCGGGCCAGGTCCTTGTTGGCGCCGCCCCGGTTGTGCTCGATGACCACCATCAGGCGGCGGCCCATATTGACCAGCCGCTCGAATGCCTGGCTGGCCCGGCGGGTCTTGTAGCCGGCCGCCGCGGGTTCGGGTTCGCGGCGGGCGATCTTTTCGGTATTGCCCCGGTCAAGGCAGCGCACCGCGCCCCCGGTCAGCAGGTAGCTGCCGCCGGGATAGGGGGCTTCGGCGGCGTAGCCCTCGCCTTCCAGCTCCTTGGCGAAGCCGGCGCAGACCTCGTCGTCCCCGTGGTTGACAAAGACATAGCCGGGTTTGGGGGCAAAGCTGTGCAGCCAGCGCAGCAGCCCGTCGTGGTCCGCGTGGCCGGACATGCCGGACATCTGGGCGATTTCGGCGTTGACCTGCACCTCCTCGCCGAAGAGCTTGACCTGGTCGGCGCCTTCCAGCAGGGTGCGGCCCAGCGAGCCGGCGGCCTGGTAGCCCACAAAAAGGATGGTGCATTCCTCCCGCCAGAGGTTGTGCTTGAGGTGGTGGCGGATGCGCCCGGCGTCGCACATGCCGGAGGCCGACAGGATCACCTTGGGGCTGGGGTCGGCGTTGATGGCCACCGAGTCCTCCTTGGTCTCGCTGATGCGCAGCCCCGGGAAGGACAGCGGGTTCTGGCCGCTGCGCACCAGGTCGAGGGCTTCCTGGTCAAAGCATTCGCTGTAGTTTTCCCGGAAGATGGTGGTGGATTTGCTGGCCAGCGGGCTGTCCACATAGACCTCGAAATTGCCGTGGCCCCGGACCCGGTTTTCGGCCTTGATCTGGCGGATGAAATACAGCATCTCCTGGGTGCGGCCCACCGCAAAGCTGGGGATGACCACATTGCCGCCCCGGTCGAAGGTGCGCTGCAGCACGGCGGCCAGCTCGCCCACATAGTCGGGCTTGGGGCCGTGGGACCGGTTGCCGTAGGTGGATTCCATGACCACATAGTCGGCTTCGGTCAGGTATTGGGGGTCCCGCAGCATCGGCTGGTTGGAGTTGCCGATGTCGCCGGAAAAGACGATGGTCTCGGTGCGGCCTTCCTCGGTGATGCGCAGGGTGATGGAGGAGCTGCCCAGCAGATGCCCCACATCGGTGAAGGTGGCCTGCACGCCGGGCAGCACCGCCACCGGTTTGCCGTAGGGCTGGGGGCGGAACTGCTCCATGACGGCCAGGGCGTCCTGCACGGTGTAGTCCGGCTCCACCGGTTCCCGGCCGCTGCGCTGGGCCTTGCGGTTTTTCCACTCGGCCTCCTGCTCCTGGATGTGGGCGGAGTCCTCCAGCATGATGTCGCACAGGTCGGTGGTGGCGTCGGTGGCGTAGATGGGCCCGCGGTAGCCGTTTTTGTACAGGTAGGGCAGCCGGCCGGAGTGGTCGATGTGGGCGTGGGTCAGCAGCACCGCCTCGATCTCGCCGGGGGCGCAGGGCAGGTCCTCGTTCTCGTAGGTGTCCCGGCCCTGCTCCATGCCGCAGTCCACCAGGAAACGGTGGCCCGCGGCCTCCACCAGCGTACAGCTGCCGGTCACCTCATGGGCGGCGCCTAAAAAGGTCAGCTTCATGGCAAACGCTCCTTTTGTGTTGGATTTCCCGGCGCAGGCCGCCGGGTGCCGGCCGATAAGCCGCTCAGCTGCGGCCCGCGCCGAAGGTGGGCGCTTCGGGCAGGACGAAGGGCTGGGCAAAGTTCTCGGTGCGGTCGTTGATGTTCATACGGATATTCCAGAACGCATCCCCGTAGTCCTGCAGCACCGTGTAGTCCTGGTCGCTGAGGGTGCGCAGGGCGGCGGTGTCGGTGATGAGCAGCGCCGCGCCCTCGGCCTCATAGGGCACCAGGCTGTCGGTGTAGGTCTCGGTGACGGCGCCGCTGTCAATGAGCCGGGCCACGGCCTCGGCGGTGGTGTACACCAGCTGCAGCCGCTCTCCGGCGGGCAGGGCGTCCAGCAGCTGGCCGCGGGTGATCTCGCCGGGTTCCAGTTCGGTGACGCCGCCGGCCAGCGCGGTGAGGGGGGTGTCTTCGGCCAGGGTCAGGCCGGCCTCGGCGGCCCGGGCGATCCAGTCGTCCCGGCTGCCGTCGGCGTAGGCCAGCCAGACTTCGGCCACAAAGTTGCCCCAGCTGATGGTGCGGGACGCCTCGGTGTTCTCCTCCATCGTGAAGAGGGTCTGGGCGCGGACGGTCTCGTCCCCGGTGCGCAGGGCGGCCAGTTCCCCGGCCGTGCTGTCGTAGACCCGGCGGGCTTCGTCGGAAAGGCTGTCCCGCCGGCTCTGCAGGCTGGCGGCGGTGAGGGTGCCGGCGTCGGCGGCGGTGACGCTGCCGTCCGCCCCGAAGGTCAGGCTCAGCGCGGCGACGCCCTGCAGCCCGTTGGCGGCCTGCAGGACCGGGATGCCGCCCACCGTGCCGGACTCGGCCCCGGGGTCGGCGGTGATGATCGCATTGACCCCCAGCCCGGCCAGGGCGGCGGCGTCCAGCCGGGTCTCGGCGCCCGTCAGGCAGACGATGGCCTGGGCGCCTTCGGCCCGCAGGGCGGCCACCTGCTCGGCGGCGACGCGGGTCAGGTCCTCGGCGGTGACATCATTGGCATGGGCGTAGACCCCGCCCTGGGCCAGCGAGAAGAAGCCGATGGTCTTGCCCGCCCGCCGGACCGTATAGTTCAGCCCGTTGGTGATGCGGTTGCGGCTCCAGGAAGTGGAGCGGTAGAACAGCGGGGTGCCGTCCTCTTTCTGCAGGGTGGAGGCCAGCGACGGGCCGCTGGTGACGGCGGCATCCTCCACCAGGCGCTCGGTGCCGTAGGCAAGGTCGGCCGCGTCAAAGATCTGCAGGTCGTAGCCGGCGGCGTTGAAGGCGCTGGTCATGTCCATGCCGCCGGTCAGGCTGGTGTTGGCCGCCCCCTGCACGCTGTTGCCGGCGTCCAGCAGGATGCTGTCCGGGTCGCCGGCGTGCAGCGCCGCCACATCCGCCAGGCTGACGGTACCGTCATCGTCGGTGCCCTGCAGCCCGCCGGTGGCATAGACCGTGACGGTCACCGGGCCCACCCGCACCGTCACGTCGGCGGACTTGCGGCCGTCGGCCAGCGTGGCAGTGACGGTGCAGCTGCCGGCGCCTTTGGCCGTGACCACCCCTTTGCGGTTGACGGTGGCCACATTCTCGTCGCTGCTGGTCCAGAACACCCGCTGGCCGCCGGATTCCTCGGTGACCTCGTCGGTGGTCAGGGTGACCTTGTCCTTGACGTTGGGCAGCCAGAGGACATTTTCATAGGTGTCGTTGGTAAAGCTGGGGTCGGCGCCGGCGGCCTTGGGGTCGGTGAAGCCGGTGACGAGCAGCTCTTCCATCCGGAAATCAATGTCCACCGTCTCGCTCTGGACGCCGTAGGCTTCGCCCGGCTCGGTGTAGGAAGCCTGCCAGAGGGTGTAGGGGCCGGTGTAGCCCAGGGTGGAGTTGAAGCGGGCGATCCAGAAATTGTCCCGCCAGGCATCGAAGGCCGGGTCGGTGAGCCGGGCGCGGGTCCAGTTCAGCGAGGCGTAGATGCCCTGTTCCCCGGTGTAGCCGTAGCTTTCCAGCTGGTCGAAGAAGGCGGCGGTCAGCGCGGCCATCTCCTCGGGGAAAAGGCCGGTGATGGCCTTGTCCTCCAGGTCATAGTAGACCGGCAGGCTCAGCTGGTAGGGCTTGGAGGTATAGTCCCTGAGGCCCTCGTGGTCGGGGGCCTTGAGGCCCAGCAGCCGGGCCACATGGTCGGCTTCGCTGCGGGCCTGCTCCTCGGTGGTGGCGTAGGAATACAGGTAGGTGCCGAAGGGGATGCCCAGGCGGGTACACTCATCGGCGTTGTACTCCCAGGTCTCGTCGTCCTGGTTGTATTCGCCCTCCCCGTTCCACTCGCTGCCGTAGCCGCAGCGGATCAGGGCAAACTCCACCCCGTTGGCCCGGGCCTGTTCCCAGTCCACCTGGCCCTGGTATTTGGACACGTCGATGCCCTTGGAGGTGGCGGCGAGGATGACCTCGCCGGCGTCGTTGAAGTAGTAGCCGTTGGCGTTCTTCATCCAGGCGCCGGCGCTCTGCCCCACATCCGGCACGGCCGGGGCCTGGGGCCCCCGGTCCCGCCCGGCCAGAAAGACGATGAGGCCGGTCAGCGCCACGGCCAATACGCACAGTGCGCCCAGAGCGACGGCCCGGCGGCGCGGGTCGGGGCGCTTTCTGCGGCCGGGCCGGGGCGGGCGGCCGGCCCCGGGCGCCGGGGCGGGCGTCTTCGGGCCGGCGGGGCGGCGGGTATAGGGTACGCGGTCGTTCGGCAAATTTCTCACCCCTGTGTTCATTGGCTGCGCCGGGCGCGCCGGCGTCAGGTTTTGTCATTTTTCGTTACCTCTATGGTATCATTTTGTCAAACAAATTACAATCATGTACCCGGAGCAGACCGCCAAAAAATTCAGGGGCGCCGCCCCCCGGCCCCGGCCGGCGGACCGGCAAACGCCGGCCCGATGCCCTTTCGCGCCCGGCGGCCCCGCCGCAGCCCGCCGGCCCGGCCGGCAGAATCTGGCAAAGAAAAAGCCAGCCCTGCGGCGGGCCGGCTTATGGTATTGGCGTATCAGGAAAGTTCAGAATGTTTTGCCGCCGGCATCAGGATTCCTCCTGCCAGAGCCAGTCCTGGCAGGCCCATTCGTCCTGCGAATCATCGGCGGGCAGATCCAGGGTGCGCAGCCGGTCCCGGACCCGGGCGGTCAGTTCCTGCCGCCCGCCCCAGTCACAGCAGCCGCCCAGCAGCAGCCAGTCCACCGTCCGGGTCTGGCCGGCGGCCAGCCGGTCCAGGTGGACGTTCACGCACAGTCCCTCCAGGTCGGCACAGCAGAGCAGGCTGAAGCTGAGCGCCAGCACCGCCACCGTGATGCGCACCGCCTGGATGCGCCGGAACAGCCGCACCAGCGCCAGCACGCAGCCCAGCCCCAGCACCAGCAGCAGCCAGGCGGACAGGATGCGCCGGGGGGTGGGGCCGTACAGCGCGATGTACAGCCCCAGCTTGGCGGCGGCCAGCGCCGCAAAGGCCAGCCCGAAGCCGGCGAACACCGCCAGCCCGGCCCGGTCCCGGCCCGGGGCGTCGGCCGGGCAGGGGCAGAGGAAGTGGACCGCCGCCAGCACCGCAAAGTTCAGCAGCAGGATGCGGCAGAGCTGCCAGAACCCTTCCACCGCAAAGGTGGAGACTTCCAGCGGGGTCAGCGGCACCGGTGCGCCCAGCGCGGCGGCGAACTCGGCCGCCTGCACGGCGAAGAAGAGCGCATAGACCAGGCACAGCCCGCCTACCGCCAGCCGGGCGGTGAGCCGCGGCAGCCGGGGGCACCGCCCCAGCCAGGCGTAGACCTGCGCTTCGGCCACCGGCGGGGCCTTGCGGCGCAGCCCGCCGCCCGCCAGGCCGAAGAGCCAGGCCCCCACCGGCAGCGACAGGGCCAGGTAAAAAACCTGCTCAAACAGCCGCATCAGGGTCCAGTCGTCCAGCCGGGGCCAGCGCAGCCACCGGTCCACCAGGGCGCCGAAGCCTGCGTCGGCGGCCGAGAGTTCCCCCAGGGCGTAGCCGCCCAGCAGCAGCGCCAGCACAAGGCCGGCGGCCAGTTCCCACCGGCGGCGCCGCCGGTCCGGGCCCATCCGGCCGGCACGGCGGCGGTACGCCCCCTTGAGCCCCCGCCACAGCAGCTGCAGCCGCAGCAGGAAGTTGCCGAAGGGCAGCGTGAACAGCCCGGCGACGCCGTCCAGCAGCACCATCGCGTTGGCCCGGCCCGCGGCCTGCATCCCGGTGGCGGCCAGGGTCCAGTAGATGGCGGTCAGGTGCCAGGCCAGCCCCTGGCAGATCCCCAGCGGCCCGGCGTGGGCGCCCCACAGCGCGGCGGCCAGCCCCTGCAGCACCCAGCACGCCCCCCAGAAAGGCGCGTTGCCGCCGGCCTTGCGCCCCAGCGCCCGGGCCATGGTCAGGACCGCCGCCATGTACAAAAGCGGAAAGACCGCCCAGGGCCAGGTGCCGCGGCCGAAGACAAGGACCCGGGTGTAAAACCAGGCCAGCGGATAACTGAGGACCGCAGCCCACCCCCAGACCCGCCGGGGCCCCGGCAGGGCGGCGAGGGGATCGGGCGCGGCGGCGTTGGCCGGTGAAACGGGCGCAGGGGAAGAAAGGGGACGCCCGGCGCCCTCTTTGGCTGTAGGTTCCATCATGGATCCTCCTTTTTATGTAGCGTCATCCGGGGTGTATTCCAGAATGTCCCCGGGCTGGCAGTCAAGGGCCCTGCACAGTGCTTCCAGCGTGGTGAAGCGCACGGCCTTGGCCTTGTTGTTTTTCAGGATGGACAGGTTGGCCGGGGTGATGCCGACCATTTCGGCCAGCTCCCCGGCGCCGATGCGGCGCTTGGCCATCATCACGTCCAGGTTGACACGGATGGGCACGGCACGCCTCCTTTACACCGTCAGGTCCAGTTCGTCCTTCATCCGGACGGCCTGGGCAAAGGTATTTTTCAGCACCTGGACGATGAGCGCCATGAACCCCGCCGCAATGCCCATACAGGCGAAGGGGAAATAGAGCACCGCCCCGGCCGGGATGCAGATGACCGCCGCCAGCGCGCAGCACAGCGCGATGCGCCGCAGGGCCCGGACGTTTTCGGAGACGAAGACCGCCCCCTTCTCCACCCGGCCCAGCAGCCGGAACAGGTTGAAGAGCATCCACAAAGCCAGCGCGGCCAGCAGATACCCCAGCCCCAGCATGACCCAGCGCACGGCAGGCCCGCTGACGGCCACCCGCCCCCGGGCGATGAGCCAGTCCACAATGGCCGGGCCGCCCAGCGCGACGGCCACGCAGACCGCGAACACCCCCACCGTGACCAGGCGGGTGAGCACGATGCTCCTGTGTTCGTCCCAGAGCGGGCGGCGGGGTGCAGACGAATTTGGCATACACAACTCCTCCCTTTTGCTTCCATGGCAGCAGTATAACACAGCGGATATTGTTTTGCAAGATGTTTTTATTGTTTTTCGATATATTTATTTCGTTCTGCGATATTTCACCTGCCGGTCACAGCATCTTGTTGCGGCGGCAGTACCACAGCCCGCCCAGCGCCAGCAGCGCACAGGCGCAGCCCACCGCCGGATACCCCCAGGGCACCGAGGGGGCCAGCATCCCGGGGAAGTTCATGCCATACCAGCCGGTGACCAGGCTCAGGGGCAGGAACACCGTGGTGAGCACGGTGAGCCAGGTGGCCACCTGGGTCTGGCGCAGTTCCAGCCGGGCGTGGTAGAGCTGCCACAACTGCAGGATGGTGGCCCGCAGCGCCTCGGCTTCGTCCCGCAGCTGGGCGGCCCGGGCCGCAAACCGCCCCCAGGCGGCCCGCTGCCCCCGGGTGAGCAGCCCGGCCGGGTCGGCCTGCAGGTCCTGGGCCAGATGGGCCAGCCCCGCCCAGCCCACATGCAGCGCGGCCAGGGCCCGGCGCTCGGCCAGGGCGGCGGACTCGAACCCCCGCAGACTGCCCCGCTCCAGCGTTTCCTCCAGCCTGTCCAGACGCTGTTCCAGCGCCTGCAGCGCCGGGGCGGCGGTCTCGGCCCGGCGGGCCAGCAGGGCCAGCAGCACCCCGGCCGGGCCGGCGGGGGCGGCGTCCAGCGGCAGGTCGGTCAGGGCGGGCGGGGTCTCGGCCGCCAGCCACAGGGCCCGGTCATCCAGCCAGAAGGCCAGTTTCTCCCCGCCCGGCCCGGGCAGGCAGGCCAGTCCCAGCAGGCAGTCCGGGTACTGGACCACCCGGCTGCCGCCCTCCTGCAGCAGCCGGGCCAGCGCCCCGCACAGCGCCGGTGCGCCGGGGCCGGTCAGCTCCGCCGGGCTCAGCACCCGCACCGCGCCTTCCGGCCCCGGGTGCAGGCGGCCGGTCTTCGGGTCGATGGCATATCGCCGCATCCAAACTCCCCCTTTCCTCTGGTTTCCAGTATGGCCCGCGGCGCCCGCCGGCAGACAGCAAACGTCCCCCGCCCGGGCGTGTCGGACGTTTCGACACGCACAGGCGGGGGACGCTTTGTTTTGATGCGGCGGGCCGCCCTCACCCTTCCCGGGTGAAAAGGGCGACCACCTCCAAATGGTCGGTGTGGGGGAAAAGGTCCACCGGCTGGAAGGCCCGGGCCCGGTACCCATGCCCGGCCAGCAGGGCTGCATCCCGGGCCAGGGTGTCCGGGCCGCAGCTCACATACACCACCCGCCGGGGGCCCATGGCCGCCACGGCGGCCAGACAGTCCGGCGTGCTGCCGGCCCGGGGCGGGTCCAGGAACACCACGTCGGGGCGCAGGCCCTCGGCGGCGGCCTGGCGCATCCAGGGGGTGGCGTCGGCACAGGCGAAGCGGGCGTTTTTCAGCCGGTTGCGGGCCGCGTTGGCCCGGGCGTCCCGCACCGCGGCGGGGGTCTGCTCCACCCCAAAGACCTGCCCGGCCCCGGCCGCCGCCGCGCACAGCCCGATGGTGCCGATGCCGCAGTAGGCGTCCAGGACGGTGGGGCGGCCGCTCAGCTCCGCATACGCCAGCGCCCGGTCGTACAGCCGTTCGGTCTGAGCCGGGTTGACCTGGTAAAAGCTGCCGGCCGACAGCGCGAAGGTCAGCCCGCAGAGGGTGTCCTCGATCTGGCCGGGGCCGTAGAGCACCCGCACCTGCCGCCCCAGCACGGCGCTGGTGCGGCGGGGGTTGCAGTTGTGGACAACGGTGGTCACCCAGGGGGCCGCCCGGCGCAGCGCCGCCACAAACTGGCGGCTGCCGGGCAGCCGGTCGGCCGCCGTGACCAGCACCACCAGCACCTGGTTGGTGGCGTGGCCCCAGCGCACCAGCACATGGCGCAGCAGGCCGGTGCCCTGGTCCTCCCGGTAGGCGGGCCAGCGCAGAGCGCGGGCGGTCTGCACCACCGCCGCGATGGTCCTGTCCAGGATCGGCGCCTGGAGCAGACATCCGGACTCAGGCAGCGGCAGCACCCGGTGGGTGCCGGCGGCATAGATGCCGGCCGTCAGCCGGCCGCGCTGCTCGGCAAAGCTGGCGATGGCCTTGTTGCGGTAATGCCAGGGGTCGGCGGCGCCCAGGATCGGCGCCACCGGGGCCAGGGGGGCGAAGAGCTGTTCGGCCCGGCGCTGTTTGGCGGCCAGCTGCCCGGCGTAGGGCACCGAAAGCTGGGGGCAGCCGCCGCAGCGCTGGGCCTGCAGCGGACAGGAAGGTTTGGACATGGGCTCACGGCCTTTCGACAGGATGGTGGGAAACGGGGTTGCGGGGTGTGATATACTGGAATGGGGGCCGGGCCGGCAGCGGGCCGGCCGGCTCCGCCTTGTAGGAAACGGAGGTTTTGTTTATGAATGTACTGCTCATCAACGGCAGCCCCCACGCCCACGGCTGCACCGACGCCGCCCTGCGGGAGGTGGCCGCCGCCCTGAACGCCGACGGCATCGAAACCACGATCTACCACATCGGCGCCAAGCCGGTGGGGGGCTGCGTGGGCTGCGGCGGCTGCGCCAAGGCCGGGCGCTGCGTCTTCGGCGGCCCGCCGGCGGAGGTGCTGCCCCTGGCCGAAGCGGCCGACGGCTTTGTGTTCGGTGCGCCGGTCCACTATGCCACGGCGGCCGCCGGGATGCTGGGCTTTATGCACCGGCTGGCCTACAGCGCCGGCCGGGTGCTGCAGCAGAAGCCGGCGGCTGTGGTGACCAGCGCCCGCCGGGCCGGCACCACCACCGCCCTGGAGGCGATGGAAAAGGTGGCCCAGATCTGCCAGATGCCGCTGGTCAGTTCCACCTACTGGCCGATGGTCCACGGCGGCACCGCCGAGCAGGCCGCCCTGGACGAGGAGGGTATGCAGATCATGCGCAACCTGGGCCACAACATGGCCTGGCTGCTGCGCTGCATCGAGGCCGGCCGCGCCGCGGGCATCACCCCGCCCCGGGCCGAGAACACAGCGCGCACCAACTTCATCCGGTGAGCCCGGCGCGGCCGGGGAAGGCGGACCCCGCCATCCGGCAAAGGCGCCCCGGGCTGAGGGCCGCCGTCCGTGCGGCAGCCCGCCCGACACGACACGCCGATGGCCCCGGCAGACGCTTTCAGGCGTCTGCCGGGGCCTTTGCCTTACAGCCAGAGCCCGACCAGCGCAAACCCCAGCCAGGCCGCGGCGCCGCCGAAGACCAGCCCGGCCAGCACGTCGGAAGGGTAGTGGGCGCCGGTGAGCACCCGGCTCACCGCGATGACAAGGGCCAGCGCCGCCAGCACCGCCGCCAGCGCCGGGTGGAAGTACCAGGCCGACACCGCAATGCCGGCCGCCGAAAAGCAGTGCCGGCTGGGGAAGCTCTGGCCCTTCGTGTCCTTGGGGAAGAGGGGGGCAAAGCCCAGGGCCTCGTAGGGGCGGGGGCGGTTGATGGCGCGGCGCAGCAGGGTGCCCAGCCCGAACACCGCCGCCGGCACCCCGGCCATCGGCAGCAGCAGCGGCTGCCGGGTGAAGGCCAGCCAGGCCAGCAGCCCGATGTACAGCGCGTACACCCCCGCCACCGCCCCGCCGCTGACCGCACGCAGCGCCGCCCGGGCCGCCGGGCGGGCGTTGAACCAGCGAAAAATGGCCTGATATGCGTTTGCCCCCACGATCCGTCCCCCCTTTGCAAGACCTGTGTTCCCGGTTCACGCCGGGCCGCCCCGGTGCCGCCGCCCACCGTGTCCGCCGGCTACCCGGCATCGCCGCGGCAGCGGGCCGCTTTCGGCAGGCTCCCCGCCGGGTCGGCTGCGGCCATCTTCCCGGGTGCATCCGAACGCTTCCCGGCCGTTTTGATGGATCCGGTCCGGAATCTGATCTATCCTAGCATACCATCCCCCCGCCGCGCTTGTCAAACCCCGGTCCGGGAAGGTATAATAAAGGGTATGCCGGCCGGAAGGGGCGGGCTGGAGGGAGGAATTTTCATGAAAAAGGAGGCTTTGCCGCCGGTTGCCGCCTTTTTGCGCAGCACGCCGATGCGGCTGGTCCTGGCCGTGGAGGTCCTGGTGCTGCTCTGGTTTGTCTGGCAGGCCGCCACGCCGCCGGCGCCCCTGCACTGGGCGGCCGGCGAGCTGGATTCCATGAGCAACGAACCGCTGCAGACCGATGCCGACGGATATGTCGGCGCCGAAACGGAGCAGCCGGCCGTCGCCGAGGGGTACAGCGGGCTGCTGGCCACCCCTGTGATGGAACTGGAAAGCGGCCATTATCTGGTCACGGTGGACTACAAGGCTTCCTACCATTCCACCGATCTGTCCACCGTCCCCTATCTTTCCTTCTACAGCGAAACGCCGGGCACCCTGCAGACCTACGACGGGCTGATCGACCCGGACGCCACCAGCCAGCAGTTTCTGGTGGAGGTGCAGCACAGCTGCCCGGACGCCCAGATCATCTTCACCTCCCGGGGCTGCCGGTTTATGGTCGGGTCGGTGACCATCCGCTACGACACGGCCCACGCCTGGGTCTGCGTGGCCGCCGCGGCGGTGGGGGCGCTGCTGGTCAACGCCCTGCTGCTGCGGCTGCTGCCCGGCAGTCCGCTGGCGGTGAGCGCCGGCGGGCGCGCCGCCTTTGCGGCGCTGGCGGCCGGCGTGCTGCTCAGTTCCCTGCTTCTGCTGCAGAACGGACAGGTCCAGGGGCACGACTGGTTCTTCCACCTGTCCCGGATCGAGTTCACCGCCGAGGCGCTGCGCAGCGGGCAGTTTCCGGTGCGGATCTACACCACCGCCAAAAACGGGTTCGGGTACGGCACACCGCTGTTCTACGGCCAGCTGTTCCTGTACTTTTCCGCCCTGCTTCGCCTGCTGGGCTTTACGGTGCAGCAGTCCATGTACGCCTACATCTGGGCGGTCAACGCCGCCACGGTGGGGATCAGCTACCTGTGCTTTTACAAGATCTTCCGGCGGCGCAGCCTGGCGGTGACCGGCGCGCTGCTGTACGGCCTGGCCTGGTACCGGCTGTACTGCCTGTATGAGCGGGCCGCCGTGGGGGAATACACGGCGATGGTCTTTTTGCCGGTGCTGGTTTACGGGCTGTGGAAGCTCTACGGTCCCCGGGAGGCCGACCGTTCAACCGCCTGGGTGCCGCTGATGCTGGCGTTCAGCGGCTTTCTGCAGACCCACATGCTCAGCCTGCTGATGGCCGCCCTGGTCGCGCTGGGGATCGGGCTGGTCTTCTGGCGGCGCACCTTCCGCCCCGCCGGGCTGCTGACCTGGGGTAAGGCCGCCGGCAGCTGTGTGCTGCTCAATCTCTGGTTTCTCTTCCCCTTCCTGACGGCCGGCCATGGCAGCCTGCCGGACGGCGGGGTCGATCTGGCCGGCGATGCGCTGTCGGTGGCGCAGCTGCTGACCAACGACTCGGAGCAGACGCTGGGGGCGGGGCTGTGGCCGGGCGCGGTGCTGTTTGCGGCGCTCTGCCTGCTGCACCGCCGCCCCAGTCCGCTGCGCGGGCTGGGCTTCACCGCGCTGGGCGTCGCCGCCGTCAGCTGCTGGCTGGCCACCGACCTTTGCCCCTGGGCCTGGCTGCAGCGTTCCCCCATCGGCCCGGTGGTGCAGACCCTGCAGTTTCCCTGGCGATGGCTGGGCATCGCCTCGCTGGCGCTGACCGTCGTCACCCTTTGCGGGCTGGCCGAACTGCTGGAAGATCGCGGCCTGCCGGCCGCTCTCCCCGCCGCCCTGCTGCCGGTAGGGCTGACCCTTGTGACCGTCGTCGCCTTCTACCAGCCCCTCACCCCCATCGACACGGAACTGCAGCCGATGATCGACGGTTCCCAGACCAAGTACTGGACGGACGATCTCTACCTGCCGGAAGGGGCCGAGCCGGAAATGCGCTGGTTCGTCCATGACGACCCCTCCGGGCTGACCGTGCGTTCCCTTGCCCGGGCCGACGGCGTCGTGACCATCGACTGCGCTGCCGACGGGCAGGATGGTTCGCTGGAGCTGCCGCTGCTGTACTATCCGGGGTATCGCGTCCTGACCGGCAGCGGGGCGCTGAGCCAGTCCGGCCACGGGCTGGTGAGGCTGACCGTACCCGAAGGCTGGGACGGTGTGATCACGGTGGGCTTCCGCGAACCGAAGCGGTGGCTGCTGGCCGATCTTCTTTCCCTGCTGACCGCCGCCGGTCTGGGCTGTCTGGCTGTCCGCCGGCGCCGATCCGATTCAAACTGACTGGGAGGACCTGTCCATGTTTCTCTTTGCCAATCTCCTGCTGCTGGCCCTGTTTGCGGCGGCAGCCTGCGACCTCTGGCTGGGGGTGCGCCGCACCGCGGCCGGCCCCGGCCGGCTGGGCCGTGCCCTGCAAAACCTCTGGCGGCAGGAGCATCTGCTCTTCGGCGGCTGGGGCGGCGGCTGGCGGACCCGGGCCGGCGCCGTATTGTTCTGCGTGGGGCTGGGCGCCTATGAACTCAGCGTGGCCTTCTGCAACAGCATGGCGCGGGACGCCTGGCCCTGGGTGCAGGGGGTGCTCTCCCCGCTGCTGGATGGGGTGGCCTTCGGCTGTTTCGGGCTCAAGATCCTGCTGGGCACCCGCTACAACTGGCGGCAGCTGGGGCTGGCCGGGGCGCTGTATTTCATTGCCCGGTGGGTCCACTTCAACGCCCACAACATCTGGTGGATCGGGCTGGTGGTGGCGGTGCTGGCCGCCAAGGACCTGCCGCTGAAAAAGCCGCTGACTGTCTTTGTGGCCGTCGGCGCCGCCGCGATGCTGCTGGTAGCCGGGCTGAACGCAGCCGGCGCCCTGCCCCCGCCGCCGGACCTGGCCACCGAGCGGAATGTGTATGAATCCCGCAGCACCTACGGCTACGGCCACCCCAACACCTTCGGCGGGCTGCTGTTCGGGCTGCTGCTGGCCTGGACCATGCTCCGGTCCCGGCGGCCCCGCTGGGTGGACGCCGGGCTGGTAGCCGCCTTGTCGGTGTTTCTGCTGGTGGGGCCGGCCTCCCGGTCGGCGGGGCTGGCAGGGCTGGCGCTGGCCGCCGGGCTGGCGCTGTGCCGCCTTTGGGGCCGGCGGCCGCTGCCCCGCCCCCTGCCCTGGCTGGGCGCGGCGGTGGTGCCGGCCATGGCGGCGGTAAGTTATCTGCTGCCCCTGCTGTTCGTCAAGGTGGGGCCCTGGTGGTCGGACCTGTCCCCCGCCTGGCTGTCCCGGCTGGACAGTATGCTCAACGGCCGCCTCTCGATGATCTGGTGCGCCTACCGCCTGGTCCCAATCAAGATCGCCGGGCAGCCGCTGCAGGACTGGCCGGCGCTGGACAACAGCTTTCTGTTCACCTTCTACCAGTTCGGCCCGGTGGTGGCGCTGCTGCTGGCGGTGGGGCTGATGATCGCGCTGTGGGGTTATGCCCGGCGCGGGGAGCCGGTGCTGCTGGTCTGCCTGGTGGTCATGCTGATCTACGCCTTCATGGAATGCCAGAGTTTCCACCTGACCACCAACCCGGCGGCGCTGCTGCTGGCCGGCGTGGTGTTCGCGCTGCCTTTGCGGCGGTGGGGCGCCGCGGAGCCTTGCCCGCAAGACGCCTGACAAAGACAGGACCCCGACGGTCGGCCGACCGTCGGGGTCCTGTTCTGTTTCGTCGGCGTCGGGCGCCGGCGGATGGAGTTTTCCCCCGCGTTTTCGCGGCGGGGAAACGCATCCGCCCCCGCCGGGCGGCAGGCGCCGGGGCGGGGGCGGACGGAAAGTTTTTCCTTGCTGCGCTGTCAGAGCGCAGTCAGGCGCGGCTTGCGGCGATTATTCCGCAGCCTGGGCAGCGGCCACGGCGCAGGCGACGGTCATGCCGACCATCGGGTTGTTGCCGGCGCCGATCAGGCCCATCATCTCAACGTGGGCAGGCACGGAGGAGGAGCCGGCGAACTGGGCGTCGCCGTGCATACGGCCCATGGAGTCGGTCAGGCCATAGGAAGCCGGGCCGGCGGCCACGTTGTCCGGGTGCAGGGTACGGCCGGTGCCGCCGCCGGAAGCGACGGAGAAGTACTTCTTGCCGTTTTCCAGCGCCCACTTTTTGTAGGTGCCGGCGACCAGATGCTGGAAGCGGGTGGGGTTGGTGGAGTTGCCGGTGATGGAGACTTCCACGCCTTCCTTCTTCATGATGGCAACGCCTTCCAGCACGTCGTTGGCGCCGTAGCACTTGACGGCCGCACGCTCGCCCTCCGAGTAGGGGGTCTCGCTGACGACGGTCAATTCGCCGGTCTTGAAGTCGTAATCGGTCTTGACATAGGTGAAGCCGTTGATGCGGGAGATGATCATGGCGGCGTCCTTGCCCAGGCCGTTCAGGATGACCCGCAGCGGGGTCTTGCGGACCTTGTTGGCGGTGCGGGCGATGCCGATGGCGCCCTCGGCGGCGGCGAAGGACTCGTGGCCGGCCAGGAAGGCGAAGCAGTGGGTGTCCTCATGCAGCAGCATGGCGCCCAGGTTGCCGTGGCCCAGGCCCACATGGCGCTGTTCGGCCACCGAGCCGGGAACGGTGAAGGCTTCCAGGCCCTCGCCGATGGCGGCGGCGCACTCGGTCGCGCTCTTCAGGCCGCGCTTGACGGCAATGGCGGTGCCCAGGGTGTAGGCCCAGACAGCATTGTCGAAGCAGATGGGCTGCACGCCGCGGACGATCTTGTCGCAGTCGATGCCTTTGGCAAGGAGCATTTCGTTGCAGGCGTCCAGAGATTCGAGGCCGTTCGCTTTCAGGCACTCGTTGATTTTGGGCATGCGGCGCTCCTGAGATTCAAAAGTAGCCATTCGTAAGTACCTCCCTCTCTTATTCTTCACGCGGGTCGATGTATTTGACCGCGCCCTGCTCGGCGGAGAACCGGCCATAGGTGCCGATGTTCTTCTCGAACGCGGTCTTGGGATCGACGCCGTGGCGGATGTTGTCCATCATCTTGCCCAGGTTGACGAACTGGTAGCCGATGACCTGATCGTCCTTGTCCACGGCGGTCTTGAGGATGTAGCCCTCGGTCAGCTCCAGGTAACGGACGCCCTTGGCCTTGGTGGAGAAGATGGTGCCGGTCATGCTGCGCAGACCCTTGCCCAGGTCGTCAAGACCCGCGCCGATGGGCAGGCCGTCCTCAGAGAAGGCGGTCTGGCTGCGGCCGTAAACGATCTGCAGGAACAGCTCGCGCATGGCCACGTTGATGGCGTCGCACACCAGGTCGGTGTTGAGGGCTTCCAGAATGGTCTTGCCGGGCAGGATCTCGCCGGCCATGGCGGCGGAGTGGGTCATGCCGGAGCAGCCGATGGTCTCGACCAGGGCTTCCTCAATGACACCGTTCTTGATGTTCAGGCTCAGCTTGCAGGTGCCCTGCTGCGGAGCGCACCAGCCCACGCCATGGGTGTAGCCGCTGATGTCCGAAATTTGGTAGGCCTTTACCCATTCGCCCTCTTCCGGGATGGGCGCCGGGCCGTGCTTGGGGCCTTTGGCGATGGGGCACATGGCTTCGACTTGTGCAGAATACGTCATAATTTTCTCTCCTTTGCCTTTAGTGGTGCGCCTGGGATGCAGGAGCTCAGGCGAACGCTTGCAGACCGCCGGGCAAAGCCGGCAATCCCTTGTGAACGGATTCACAGCCAGTTTTATTATAAGACCATCTTCGCCATTTTTCAAGGTGTATCCGGCAGGAGTTGCAGGAAGTTTTGCTTTTTTGCCTGCCAGCGTGCCGCATCCGCACCGTTTATTGCCGTGGCAACAGAATCCCGGCCGGATTTCCGGTACACTGGGGTTGCAAGCAAAGCTCCGGGCGCCCGGCGCCCGGCCCAACCCAAAAAGCAACCAAGATTCAGATAGATACGGAGGGACCTGTTATGAAGATTTATCGCTGCACCCACTGCGGCAACATTGCCGTTCTGCTGCATGACGCCGGCGTGCCGCTGGTCTGCTGCGGCCAGAAGATGGAGGCGCTGATCCCCGGCAGCGTGGACGCCGCCCAGGAGAAGCATGTGCCGGCCGTGACCCGCACCGGCAGCACCGTGGAGGTGACCGTCGGCTCGGTGGAGCACCCGATGCTGGCCGAACACTGGATCGAGTGGATCCTGCTGGAGACCGACCGGGGCTACGCCGTCCGCCGCCTGAGCCCCGGCGCCGCCCCCAGGGCTTCCTTCCTGCTGGGCGACGGCGAGACCCCCAAGACGGTCTACGCCTACTGCAACCTGCACGGGCTGTGGAAGACCGAGCTGTAAGGTTCCGGCCCGGCTGACAGACGCTTTCTCAACTTTCTCTGAAAATACGCACTCAAAAAGGCGCGGGGACCCGCAAGGGTCCCCGCGCCTTTTACATGTATGGCCGGCAGCCCGGCGGCGACGCCTCACCACACCGCCCGGGTCAGCGGGCAGTGCATATCCAGGCGGGCGGCGCGCATCTCCACATAGCAGCCGCAGGCCATACAGGTGCCGTTGTCCAGGTTTTCGCAGCGGCGGCAGCCCTCCAGGCGGCGGGCGTACTCCCCGTCCGGCGTGCGCCGGGCCGGGGGCAGCGCGGCCCGGTAGCGCACCACGCTGGCGTAGTAGTCGTTCTCCCCCGCCATGTCCTGCAAAAGGCAGCGGCGGCAGATGTGCCGGGGCGCCGGGTCAGCGGGCCTCATCGGTCTTCTGCCCGTAGTAGGCGTTGGGGCCGTGCTTGCGGGAATAGTGCTTGTCCTGCAGGTACTGGGGCGCCGGGGCGGCGTCCGGGTCCACCTGGCGGGTCAGCAGGGCCATCCGGGCCACCTCCTCCAGCACAACGGCATGGTAGACCGCCTGGGCCGGGTCCTTGCCCCAGGTGAAGGGGCCGTGGCTGTGGCAGATCACGCCGGGCACCGCCGCAGGGTCCAGGTTGCGGCCGCGGAAGGTCTCGACGATGATCCGGCCGGTGTTTTTCCCGTAGTCCTCCTCCAGTTCGGCCTGGCGCAGATGCCGCGCACAGGGGATCGGGCCGTAGAAGTAGTCGGCGTGGGTGGTGCCGTAGCAGGGGATGTCCTGCCCGGCCTGGGCCCAGGCCACCGCGTAGGCGCTGTGGGTGTGGACGATGCCCCCCACTTCGGGGAAAGCCCGGTAGAGTTCCAGGTGGGTCTTGGTGTCGGAGGAAGGGTTCAGCGCCCCTTCGACGGTGCGGCCGGTCTCCAGGTCCACCAGGACGAGATCCTCCGGGGTGAGGTCCTCATAGGCGACGCCGGAGGGCTTGATGACCACCAGACCCCGTTCCCGGTCGATGCCCGAGACATTGCCCCAGGTGAAGGTGACGAGACCGTGTTTCGGCAGGTCCAGGTTGGCCTGCCAGACGAGTTTTCGCAGATGTTTGAGCATGGATGTACCCCCTTGCGGCAGAGATTCCGGCCGGCACAGCGGCGGCCGGGGAACTTTGTCCTATATTGTACCCGATTTGCCGCGGCATTTCCACCGCCCGGCGCTGGAATATTGATTATTTCCGGGTACTTTTGTTCCAAAAAAACACCGGCTCGCTTGTTTTCGCCCCGGGGGGCCCGTATAATGGGAACAAAAACGGGCGTTTGCCGCCCGGTATGCAAGGAGGTTCTTTATGGCACAAATCTTCATCAACGGCAACCGATCCGCCGGCACCATCAACAAGAATATCTACGGGCAGTTTGCCGAGCACCTGGGCCGCTGCATCTACGGCGGGCTGGCCAACGCCGACGGCAGCCCCCGCGCCGACGCCGTGGCCGCCCTGCGGGATCTGGGCGTGCCGGTGCTGCGCTGGCCCGGCGGCTGCTTTGCCGACACCTACCACTGGAAGGACGGCGTCGGCCCCAAAGAGGCCCGCAAGACCATCGTGAACACCAACTGGGGCGGCGTGACCGAGACCAACGCCTTCGGCACCCACGAATTCCTGGAAGTGTGCCGCCAGATCGGCTGCGACGCCTACATTTCGGGCAATGTGGGCAGCGGCACCGTGCAGGAGTTTTCCGACTGGGTGGAGTACTGCAACATGCCCGGGCGGTCCCCGATGGCCGACCTGCGCCGGGAAAACGGCCGGGCAGAGCCTTTCGGGGTGCGGTACTGGGGCATCGGCAACGAAAACTGGGGCTGCGGGGGCAACATGCGGCCGGAATACTACGCCGACCTGTGCCGCCAGTACGCCACCTTCCTGCGCAGCTACGCGCCCGAACTGCAGCCGTACAAGATCGCCACCGGCGCCAGCGTGGCCGACTACAACTGGACCCGCACGGTGGTGGAGATGGCCTGGCGGCAGATCGACGCCATCAGCCTGCACCACTATTCGATGGCCGGGCCTTCGCCCTGCGGCAGCGCCACCGATTTTTCCCGCCGGGAACTGTACGACGTGCTGCGCAGCGCGATGCGGATGGAGGAACTGGTGGACAACCACAGCCGCCTGATCAAGATGCACGGCCACGGCAAGCAGATCGGGCTGGTGGTGGATGAGTGGGGCACCTGGTTTGAGGTGGAGCCCGGCACCAACCCCGGCTTCCTGTACCAGCAGAACACGATGCGGGACGCGCTGGTGGCGGCGCTGACGCTGAACATCTTCAACAACCACTGCGACACGGTGGTGATGGCCAACATCGCCCAGGTGGCCAACGTGCTGCAGGCGATGATCCTGACCGAAGGGGACCGGCTGCTGCTGACCCCCACCTACCATGTGTTCCGGATGTACAAGGCCCACCAGAACGCCTGCCAGCTGGAAAGCTACGCCGAGACCCGCCTGCTGGAGGGCGAGGCCGAGGGCCTGCCCGACCTGCAGGTTTCGGCCAGCCGGCAGGCGGACGGCCGGGTTCTGGTGACGGCGGCCCACCTGGACGACGCGGCCTCGCTGCCGGTGACGGTGCGGCTGGGCGGCGTGCGCCCCGCCGCCGTGCAGGGCCTGGTGCTGGCCGGCGCACCCGGCGCCCACAACACCTTTGAGGCCCCCGCCGCCGTGGCCCCCCGGCCGCTGAACACCCTGCCGACCGACGACGGGTTTACCGCCCTGCTGCCCCCCTGCAGCGTGGCGGCCTTCACCCTGACCCAAGCCTAAGCGCCGTCGGCAAAGCAGGTCCGGCCGCAGCGCCCCCGGCAGACCGCTGACTTTTCAACAGAAAAAGTCTAAAATCGTCGCCGTCGGCGGACATCTCCGGCCTAAGAGCCGGGCCTAGCGGCCCGGTTGGCCTCCGAAACGCGCCTGCGGGCGCAGTGCGCCGACGACGGCGACACCGACAGGGAAATTTTACGCCAAATTGTGTGCGAGGAACGAAGTGACGAGTGCGCGATTTGGCGTAAAATTTTGTCGAAGGGCTGCGGAGCCGAACGCCGCCTGCGGCGGATGCAGCGAGGCGGAGCAGGGGCAGCGGTCGCAGAATGCAAGCGCCGTTCAAGGCGCGCCGCATGATGCGGGCACCGCAACCCGGACATACACAAGGGGAAACAGCCGCGTTAGGCAATTGCCGGTCTCCGGCCTAAGAGCCGGGCCTAGCGGCCCGGTTGGCCTCCGACACGCCGCTGCGGCGGCAGTGCGCGGCTGTTGCCTCTTGTGCAGCGTGTCGAGTTTCTCGACACGCTGCACCTTCCTGCTGCCTGCAGGGGCGGCGGAAGGCTGTGGGATCAATAGCGGTAGACGATGCCCTTCCGGACGCTGTCGGCGGCGTCCTGGCCGGCCAGGCGGCCCGCCAGCGCCAGCGCAAAGGGGATGGCCGCGCCCAGGGCTTCCCCGGTGACGATGTTGCCGTCCACGCTCAGCGGCAGGCCGGTATACTCGGCCCCGGCGGCGGCCAGGGGGGCGTCCATGCCCGGGTAGACGGTGGCCCGCCGACCGGCCAGCACGCCGAAGTCGGCCAGCACGGTGGGGGCGGCGCAGATGGCCGCCACGATCTTGCCGGCGGCGGCAAACTCGGTGCAGACGCGGCGGACGGTGGCGTCGGCCTTCAGGTTGTCCACCCCGGGGATGCCGCCGGGCAGGATGACGGCGTCAAAGACGCTGTAGTCCAGCTCTTCGGCCAAAGCGTCGGCCAGCACGTTCACCTGCCGGGCCGAGCGCACCACCCGGTCGCCGCCCACCGCGGCGATGGTCACCTCCACGCCGGCGCGGCGCAGAATGTCCACACACAGAAGACCCTCGCACTCTTCGAGCCCGGGGGCGAAAAAGATCACAGCTTTGCTCATGGGGTTCACTCCTTTTTGTCAGCACTCTGGGGCGGGCGCCCGCGGCGGGCCCCGCCGGTTTTATTGTAGCCTATTTTGCCCCGGGGCGCAAGGCGGCGGAGTCACCTTTGCCGGCGCGGCGGCGTAGAATGCCCCAAAGGAGGGAAAGAGCATGAGACTTTCCGACGGGACCGTCCTGCTGGACTGGCCGCTGGCCCAGCATGTGCTGACAGCCGGCTACCTGTACAACGACGGCAGCCCCCACAACGCCAGCGACCTGCGGGCGCCGGTGGGAACGCCGGTCTACGCGGCAGAGGACGGCACCGTGGACTGGGTGCAGAACTGGGACGGCCGGACCACCACCGGCACCCAGAGCTACGGCAACGCCCTGCGCATCCGCCATGCCGGCACCGGCGGCCGCAGCCTGCAGACCCGGTACGCCCACCTGAGCCAGGTGCTGGTGCAGCCGGGCGACCGGGTAAGGGCCGGGCAGCTGATCGGCTACAGCGGGGACAGCGGCAACGTGAGCGGGCCGCACCTGCATTTTGAGGTGATCCTGGACGGGGTGCGCCGCAACCCGCTGGTGTGGCTGGACGACGATTTCACCACCGCTTCGCCCCGGGTGTACACCTACGCGGCCGGCGAAGGGCCGGTCCAGCGCCCTGCCGCCCCCGCCGCCGCCCAGCAGACGGTGGTGCTGGGGCCGCTGACCGACGGGGACGCGCAGATCTTTGAAAAGTTTGCCCGGTGGCTGGGGCTGACCGACCGGGGACTGTACCGGGCCGAGGCCGCCGGCAGCGGCGGCACCCGGGTGGTGCTGGGGCCGGTGAGCGCCGGCGACGCCGGGATGGCCCGCCAGCTGGCCGACTACCTGGGCCTGAATGACCGGGGGCTCCTGAAGATCGAACCGGCTGTATAGGGTCAAACGTCCGCCCGCGAGAAATATAAAAACAGTCGCCGTCGGCGGACATGCGCCGACGACGGCGACACCGACAGGGAAATTTTGCGGCAAATTGTGTGCGAGGAACGCAGTGACGAGTGCGCGATTTGGCGTAAAATTTTGTCGAAGGGGATACACAAGGGGAAACAGCCGCGTTAGGCAATTGCCGTGCGCGGCTGTTGCCTCTTGTGCAGCGTGTCGAGTTTCTCGACACGCTGAAAGGACCCCCGCACGGCTTTTGCCGGGCGGGGGTCCGCTTACAGCACCTTGGACAGGAAGGTCTTCAGGCGCTCGTTTTCGATGTTCGAGAAGAATTCTTTGGGGGGCTTGTCCACCTTGACCACCCCTTCGTCGATGAAGATGACCCGGTTGGCCACCTCCCGGGCAAAGCCCATCTCGTGGGTAACCACCACCATCGTCATACCGCCGTGGGCCAGTTCCTTCATCAGTTCCAGCACCTCGCCCACCATCTCGGGGTCCAGGGCGGAGGTGGGCTCGTCAAACAGCAGCACCTCGGGGTTCATGGCCAGCGCCCGCACAATGGCGATGCGCTGCTTCTGCCCGCCGGACAGCATGTTCGGGTAGGCGTCGGCCTTGTCGGCCAGGCCGATGCGCTCCAGCAGTTCCATGGCCTTGGCGTCGGCTTCGGCCTGGTTCATCCGCTTGAGATGGACCGGGGCCAGGGTGATGTTGCGCCGCACCGTCAGGTGGGGGAACAGGTTGAAGTGCTGGAACACCATCCCCATCCTGGCGCGCATGGCGTCGATGTCCCGGTCGGTGATCTCCTGTCCTTCCAGGGTGACGGTGCCGGCGTCCGGCTCCTCCAGCCGGTTCAGGCAGCGCAGGAAGGTGGATTTGCCGCAGCCGGAAGGCCCCACCAGGCAGACCACATCCCCCTTGTGGATGGTCAGGTCCACGCCCTTGAGCACCTCCACGCCGTCGTAGCTTTTACGCAGTCCCTTAACGTCGATCACTCTGCGCCAGCCTCCTTTCCAGTTTGCCCAGCAGCCAGGTGAAGATCATGACCAGCACCAGGTAGATGGCCGCGGTGCCCAGCAGCGGGAACATGGCCTCGTAGGTGCGGTTCATGACGCCCTGGGCCGCGTACAGCAGCTCCTTGCCGCCGATGGTGGTGATGAGCGAGGTGTCCTTGAGCAGGATGATGAACTCGTTGCCCAGGCTGGGCAGGATGGACCGGATGGCCTGGGGGATCACAATGCGGACCATCGTGGTCAGGTAGTCAAGGCCCAGGCTGCGGCCGGCTTCCATCTGGCCGGGGTCCACCGCCATCAGGCCGCCGCGGATGATCTCGGACACATAGGCGCCGGAGTTGATGCCCAGCGTCAGCGCGCCCACCATCGTGTAGTTGCGGCTGGAGGCGAAGATGACCATGCTCATGATGAGCAGCTGCACCATCATGGGGGTGCCGCGGATGACCGTGACATAGACCTTGAGCACCGCGTTCACCACACCCAGCACCGGGTTGCGGCGGCGGCGCTGCTGGTCGTGGGTGACCCGCACCAGCGCCACCGCCGACCCCAGGATCACGCCGATGGCCAGCGCCATGGCGGTGACCAGCAGGGTGGTGCCCACGCCCTGGATGTACTGGGTCCAGCGGTCCTCATAGAGGAACGCCTGGTAGAATTTGACAAAGACATCCTGCCAGAACGGGAGGACCTCGCCGTTGCGGGCCAGCTCGGACAGGGTCTCAAACTGTTGGGCCAGGTTCATGCGCCCTTCCCCTTTCTTTTGCAAAATCCGCGCCGACCCGGCAAAAGGAGCGGCCCGGCAGAGGGCCGCCCCTTGGGGTTCGGCAATGATTGGAACCGGCGCTTATTCGGCGCTGATGTACTTGTCCAGAATGGACTGGATGGTGCCGTCGGCCTTCAGCTCGGCGATGGCGGTGTTGATGGCGTCCAGCAGCTGGGTGTTGCCCTTGGCCACGCCGATGGCGTATTCCTCATTGGCATACTCGGTGTCCAGGATCTTCAGGCCGGGGTTGGCGGCGACGAACTCCTGGGCGGGGGCGTTGTCGATGACGACGCAGTCCACCTGGCTGTTGTTCAGCGCCTGCACGGCGGTCAGGCCGTTGTCATAGCGGGTGACGTTCTCTTCCCCGAAGCCGCCGTCCTCCACGCTGGCAGAGCAGTACTGGTCGCCGGTGGTGCCGCGCTGCACGCCGATCATCTTGCCGGTCATGTCGTCGATGGAGGCGATGTCGGAATCCTCCGGCACGATGACCACCTGGATGCCGGCGGCGTAGGAGTCGGAGAAGTCCATGACGGTCTGGCGGTCCTCGGTGACGGTGACGCCGGCCATGACCATGTCGCTCTTGCCGGTCTGGGCGGCCAGCAGGGCGGCGTCAAAGTCCATGTCGTCGATCTGCAGCTCCAGGCCCAGCTTTTCGGCGATGGCGCCGGCGATCTCCACGTCGATGCCCTCAAAGCTGCCGTCGTCGGCGGTCATCTCATAAGGGGGGAAGGCCGCGTTGGTGGACATGATGAGCTTGCCCGGCTCGACGGTGGTGACTTCGGCCGAAGCGGTGTCGGAGGTGGCGTCGGAGGCGGCCTCGCTGGAGGCGGTGCTCTCGGAAGCAGCCGGCTCGGAGGCGGCTTCGGAGGAGGCGGTGGAACCGCAGGCGGTCATGCCCAGCGCCAGGCTGGCGGCCAGCAGAACAGACAAAACCTTTTTCATAGTGATTACCCTCTTTTTTGCTGATGTTTGCACAGTGTTCATTTTCCCTCCCCATCGGCGCGGGCCGCGGGGTTCCTCAACGGGATATGACCCAGTATAATGTTGTATTTATACATTGTCAATGTATATTTATAAATTGTCGCCAAATTTGTGAGCCTCGTCAGCCTGCCGGCCCGGGGGCGGAAGTTTTTTGTGCAGTTTTTCCGCTCGTGGCAGGCCGGGCTTTTCTTTTTGCGCGAAGTGTGGTATATTGGGGGGCAAAGGAATGCGGCCCCGCCCGGGGTGCCGGGCGGCCGCGTTTCCCCGATCCGTCCACCCTGACCCGAACCCCTGAAAGGAGGGCGCCGCCCATGACCCTTGGCAGCTTTCTGGTCCTGCTGGCGGTCTTCGTCGCGCTGGCCATCGCCATCGTGTTCATCTGCAACAACGGCGGCTGGCAGGGCGGCTGCGGCGGCAACTGCGCCGCCTGCCGCCACCGCTGCGCCGATGCCGGCCGCAAAGACCCGAACGACCCCGACGCCGGCCAGCACTGACCTGCCCGGAAAAAGCCCCCGCCCGGCGAACCGCAGCTGCGGAACGCCGGGCGGGGTTTTTGTGTCTTCAGCCGCGGGCATCGGCCGTCACCTCGGCCAGGATGGCGCGGATCTGGTCCGGGTCGGTGCCGGTGAGCTGCCAGGTGTAGGTGATCTCATTGGTGACCATCTGCTGCGCCTCGATGCCGGCGGCGTCCAGCCCGGCCACGCTGGGCTGGACGACCTTGGAGTAGGTGGTGCAGTTGACCGCCCTGTCCCCTTCCACCTGGATGGTGTAGCGCAGCGCCTTGTACTCGGCCCGGGCGGCGCTGTCCCGCTGTGCTTCCCGGGCGGCGGCTTCCTCCGGGAAGCCCTGGCGGCGCAGCGCGTCGGCCTCGGTGCTCAGGGCGTCCACCTGGGCCTGGATCAGCGAGGGGAAGGCGCTGGGCCGGAAGGTGACGGTGTAGGTGTCCCCCTTCTGCTGCAGGGTGAAGCCGCCGGTGCTCTCGGGCCAGGTGACCTTGGGCACCCAGTTCAGGTTGGCGGCCGCGGCCATGCCGGTGGTGTCGGGGGTCCAGGTCTCGCCGTCGTACCAATAATAGACCCCGTCCAGCAGCGCGGCGCCGTTTTCAAACAGGGCGGCGCCGGCGGCGTCGCAGGCGGTCATCTTCTGCATGGCGTCCTCGCCGGTGCGCCAGAACCGCTGGGTCACGCTCAGCCCGTCGCCGTCCTGCCCGTTGCCCACCTCCATGACGGTGTGGCTGACCACCGCGTAGTCGGTCAGGGCGGCGGTGTTCTGCAGCGCGTTCAGCAGCGCCCCCGTCTTGCCCGGGTCCGGCCGGGCGGCGCAGCCGGCCAGCACCGCCGCCGCCAGCGCCGCCGTAAAGATCCGCAGCCTTGCCATTCGGCATCCCTCTTCCCTGCCCCGGCAGGGGCACTTCCTGTTATCACCAGTATACCCCGGCCGGCCGGGTGCAGCAATGGGCAAGCTGACCAAAAACCGTCCCCCCGGTTGGAGCAGTGTGCGCAACCCGGCGCCCTGCCGGCGGGCCGGGGCGGGAAATCTGCCCCGCCGCCTTGCACAAACCCCGCAAACCGTTTATACTATGCCTATATATGCGCATCGTTTGTGAAGGGAGGCTGACGCACCATGAAGGCAGAAGGTTTCCGGTTTGACGGCAGCGAGCCCTGCCGGCTGCGGGACCTGCCCTGCGGCGCCGGCAGCCGGGAGAAGGAGCAGAAAGACCGGCTGATCCGCAAGACCGCCGACAATCTGCAGCGGATGGCCGAACTGCAGGACGCCTTTTACGCCGACGGGCGGGAGGGGCTTGTGGTGGTGCTGCAGGCGCTGGACGCCGCCGGCAAGGACAGCATGGTCAAGCATGTGATGGGCGGGCTGAACCCCCAGGGGGTGACGGTCCACAGCTTCAAGCAGCCCGGCAAGGAGGAGCTGGCCCACGATTATCTGTGGCGGGTGAACCGGGCGCTGCCCGCCCGGGGCAGCATTGCCATCTTCAACCGCAGCTACTACGAGGATGTGCTGGTGGTGCAGGTCCACGACCTGCAGAAGACCTACCGCATGGCCCCCCGGGTGCTGGAGGAGGAGAAGCGGGAGTTTTTCCGCAAGCGCTACCGGCAGATCCGCCAGTATGAGGAATACCTGTACGAGAACAGCTACCGGGTCGTGAAGATCCTGCTGCATGTGTCCAAGGACAAGCAGAAGGAGCGGTTTCTTGAGCGGATCGAGACGCCGGCCAAGAACTGGAAGTTTTCGGCCGACGACCTGAAGGAGCGGGCGCTGTTCGACACCTACACCCGGGTGTTTGACGAGGTGGTCACCGAGACCGCCTCCGCCCACAGCCCTTGGTATGTGATCCCGGCCGACCAGAAGTGGTACGCCCGGTACCTGGTGAGCGAGATTGTGACCGACGCGCTGGACCGCTGCTGCCACGAGTACCCGCAGCTTTCGCCCGAGGCCCGCGCCCGGCTGGACGACTACCGCCGGGCCCTTGAGCAGGGCGAACAACCGTAACGACAGGAAGGGGAGGGACCGCCGATGGCGCCGATCCGAGTTTTGCAGATCATGCCGGCGATGGATGCCGGCGGCATGGAGACCTTTGTGATGAACGTCTACCGTGCCATTGACCGGGAGCGGGTGCAGTTTGACTTTTTGTACCATTACGACAAGCCCTGCTTTTATGACTATGAGATCCAGGCCCTGGGCGGGCGGATCACCAAGCTGACCGTGCGCCAGGACAACAACCTGCCCCGCTACCTGCACCAGCTGGACCGGCTGTTCGCCCGGCATACCGAATACCGGATCGTCCACGGCCATTACAGCGGCTTCGGCATGTTTTACAACGCGGCGGCCCGCCGCCGGGGCGTGCCGGTGCGGGTCGGCCACAGCCACAACACCGCCTACGAGCCGAACCTGATCGGCCGGCTGGACAAGGTGATGAGCGCCCGGTTCAACCGGGACCTGACCGACCGGTTCGCCTGCAGCCGCAAGGCCGGGGAGATGCTATTCGGGGCCTCGCCTTTCACGGTGCTGCCCAACGGCGTGGATACCGACGCCTTTGCCCGCCATGACCCCGAGGCCCGCGCCCGGCTGCGCGAGCACCTGGGCGTGGCGCCCGGGGAGCTGCTGCTGGGGCATGTGGGGCGGTTTTCGGCCCAGAAGAACCACGCCGGGCTGCTGCGCATCTTCGCCGCGGTGCGCCGGCGCCGCCCCGACGCCCGGCTGCTGCTGCTGGGCACCGGCCCGCTGGAGCAGGAGACCCGCGCCCTGGCCGACCGGCTGGGGGTGGCGGACCGGGTGATCTTTGCCGGGGTGCGCACCAATGTGCAGGCCTTCTACCATGCGATGGACGCCTTTTTGCTGCCCAGCCTGTTCGAAGGGCTGCCGGTGGTGCTGGTGGAAGCCCAGGCTGCCGGGCTGCCCTGCTTTGTGGCGGACACCATCGACCGGGGCGCGGCCTTTGCCAGCGGGGTCGAGTTTCTGCCGCTGGAGGACCCCGAAGCCTGGGCCGACGCCCTGGCCGGGGCCAGCCTGGCCCGCAACCCGCTGGCCCAGACCCAGGCGCTGGCCGCCGGGTTCGATGTGCGCACCAGCGCCGAGATCCTGCAGGCGTTCTACCTGCGCCGCTATGCGGAGGTGACCCGATGAGACCAGCCGCCCCCCTGGCCGCCGTGGTGGTGCCGGTGTACAACGCCGGGGCCTTTCTGCCCGCCTGCCTGCGCAGCATCGCCGCCCAGACGCTGCAGGATTTCCGCTGCTACCTGGTGGACGACGGCTCCAGCGACGGGTCGGGTGAGCTGTGCGAAGCCGCCGGGCGGGAGGATATGCGCTTTGTCGCGCTGCACCAGGCCCAGTGCGGGGTCTCGGCCGCCAGGGCCGCCGGGCTGCGGGCCGCCCTGGCCGACGGCGCCCGGTGGATCGCCTTCTGTGACGCCGACGACCTGTTCCACCCCGATCTGCTGCGGGTGCTGATCGGGGCGGCGCGCTCGGCCAAAATGCCGGTGGCCTGCTGCCTGTACGACAGCTTTTCCGGCGACGCCCCCGCCGACCTGCCCGCCCGGCCCGCCGGCGCCCGGGTGCTGGCCGCCCCCGCCCATCTGGAAGCGCTGCTCCACGACCATGCGGTGGATTTCAGCCTGTGCAACAAGCTGTACAGCGCCGAGGCGCTGACCCCCGCCGACCTGGACAACGGCTATGCCTACAACGAGGACCTGCTGGCCAACTGGCAGGTGTTCAGCCGGCTGCCGGGCTGCGCCTTTGTGGACTTTGTCGGCTACCATTACCGCCAGCACCCGGGTTCGGCCAGCCACCGGCCGCTGAACCCCGCCAGCCTGGACGACCAGCGCCGGGCGGCCATCTACATCCGGGAACATGCCGGGCCCGAGATGCAGCAGTCCGCCGACGCCTTCTACTATGAAAAGCTGGTCTACCTGGCCAGCATGATCCTGCGCCGGGCCGACGCGGCCGACTATCGGGTGCAGTTCAACGAGCTGGGGGTGGGCATCCGCGCCGGGCTGCGGGACCCGCGGCTGGGCAAAAACCCCCGGCTGGCCCTTTCCATCAAGGCGGCCGCCTGGGCCACCGTCCACTGCACCCGGCTGTGGGCCGCGGTCTGCCGCCGCCTGCTGCGGGACAGGCAGTGAGTTTCCCGGCGGCTGCGGCCGCCAGATGTGGGTGAGAGAATGCGATTTTTGTTTGTGCTGGACAGTGTGGAGGCCCCGGCGGCCGCCAACCCGCGGCTGGGCCGGCGGCTGGCGGCGGCGCTGGCCGGGGCCGGCCATGCGGTGACCCTGCTGGAACTGTGGGACGGGCAGACCCCGCCCCCGGCGGTGCCCGGCTGCCGCACCGAGGCCCTGGCCTTTGCCGACGAGGCCGCGATGGAGCGGGCGCTGGAAGGCGGCGCGGCCGGGCACAGCCCGGTGCCGCTGCGGCTGGCCCGGCTGGCCCTTCACCCGCAGGCCGCGGGGGCCGCGGTGCGGCAGTTTCTGCTCAAGGCGCCCCGGCGGGTGACCGACACCCGCCGGGCCATCCAGCGGCTGGACGCCCGGACCCCCTTCGACGCGGTCTGCGCGGTGGCGGCCCCCTACCGGGCGGCCTTTGCGCTGGAAAGCGCCCGGCTGCGGGGCAAAAAACTGCTGTGGCAGATGGACCCCTACGCCGCCAACCAGAGCTACCGCGCCCCCGGCGGCTATGACCGGGAACGCCGGCTGCTGGCCGCGATGGACCATGTCTTCATCACCGACCAGGCCCTGCCCGACTTTGCCCCCGGCGGCCCGCTGGCCCCGCTGGCCGGGCGGGTGTCCCGGCTGGGCTTTCCCAGCCTGGTCCCCCCCGAAGGCCCCGCCCCGGCGGTGGACCGGCAGAGCTGCGTGTTCTGCGGCACCCTGTACCCGGGCCTGCGGGAGCCCGGGGCGCTGCTGGCGCTGTTCGGGGCGCTGGGCGGCGGCTGGACGCTGACGATGGCCGGCGGCGGCTGGGACGCCTTTGCGGCCGACCGGGCCCGCGCCGAAGCCGCGCTGGGGGACCGGCTGCGGCTGCCGGGGCCGGTCCCGCCCGACCGGGCCCGCACCCTGGAGCGGTCCGCCGGGGTGCTGGTGAGCATCGGCAACACGGCGGCCAACCAGCTGCCCAGCAAACTGTTCGAGTATGTGGCCGCAGGCAAGCCGGTGCTGCACCTGGCCGCCGGCGACCGGGACGCCGCCCTGCCCTACCTGCGCCGCTGGCCGCTGGCGCTCTGCCTGGCCCCCGGCGACCCGCAGGCCCAGGCCGCCGCGCTGCGCCCCTGGCTGGAGGCGAACGCCGGCCGGCAGCTGCCCTTTGCGGAGGCAGCCCGCCTGTACCCGGACTTTACCCCCGGGGCGGTGGCGGCCCGTTTTTTGCAGGCGCTGGCAGACCCCGCGCCCGAGACTTTGTGAGGACAAGGAGGCAGCTATGCAGGTCCTTTGGCTGGTGAGCATTACGATCCCGGCGGCGGCCGCAGCCTGCGGCCTGCCCGCCAAAGAGGTGGGCGGCGGCTGGCTGACCGGCCAGCTGGAAGCCCTGCGCGCCCTGCCCGACGCCCCGGCGCTGACCGTGTGCAGCGTGGACAGCCGGGTCGGCGCCCTGACCCGGGGCGAGGGAGGCGGGGTGCGCTATGCGCTGCTGCCCGGCGGCGGTGAGCCGGACTTTGCCGCCCTTCTGCGGGGCGGGCAGTTCGACCTTGTCCACATCTGGGGCACCGAGTATCCGGCCGCCCGGGCCATGCAGGCGGCGGCCGGGGCAGCCGGGCTGCCGGTGCTGGTGGGCATCCAGGGGGTCATGCGGGACTGCGCGGCCCACCTGTGCGACGGCGTGCCCGAGCGGCTGCGCCGCTCGGGTCCGGTACAGCGGGCCATCGACCGGGTGGTGCCCGGGGCGCTGCTGGACCGCCAGCAGGCGCTGTACGACCACCTGGCCGCCGGCGAGGCCGCGCTGCTGGCAAACGCCCGGTTCGTGACCGGCCGCACCGCCTTTGACCGGGCGCTGGCCGCCGACTGCGCCCCGAAGGCCCGGTATTTTGCCTGCAACGAGACGCTGCGCCCCGGCTTTTATACCGGCGCCGGCTGGCGGCCCCGGACCTTCGGCACCGCGCCCAAACTGCTGATGAGCCAGGGCAACTACCCGCTGAAAAACCTGCACACCGCCCTGCAGGCCCTGCCCCGCCTGCGGGAGCGCTGGCCCGGGCTGACCCTGACGGTGGCCGGCTGGCCGCCGCTGGACAAGGGCCCGCTGCTGCGGCCGGTGATCCGCCGGATGTTCCCCTACCAGACCTGGTGCGCCCGGCTGATCCGCCAGCTGGGGCTGCAGGACGCCGTGCGCTACACCGGCCCGCTGGACGAGCCGGCCATGCGCCAGGCCTATCTGGATGCCGACCTGTATCTGCTGCCCTCCTACAGCGAGAACAGCCCCAACAGCCTGGGCGAAGCGATGCTGCTGGGCCTGCCCTGCGTGGCCGCCCGGGTGGGGGGCATTCCCGACCTGCTGGAAGACGGCCGGCAGGGGGTGCTGTACGCCCCGGCCGGGGACCCCGACGCCCTGGCCGAAGCGGCGGCCCGGGTGCTGAGCGCCCCCGACCAGGGCACCGCGCTGGGCGCTGCGGCCCGGCAGCGGGCGCTGCAGACCCATGACCCCCGGCAGAACGCCGGGGCGCTGACCGGCATCTACCGGCAGATCCTGGCCCAGCTCGGGCGGGAGGCAGCCCTGTGACGCCGCGGGTCTCGGTCATCATCCCCTGTTACCGGGCGGCGGACACGCTGCGCCGGGCGGCCGCCAGTGCGCTGGCCGGCGCCCCCGGTGATCTGGAACTGCTGCTGGTGGATGACGGCAGCCCCGACGACACCCCGGCGCTGTGCGACGCGCTGGCCGGCGGCGACCCGCGCATCCGGGCGCTGCACCGGGAAAACGGCGGCGCCGGGGCCGCCCGCAACACCGGGCTGGCGGCCGCCCGGGGGGACTGGGTGCTTTTTCTGGATGCCGACGACGAGCTGCTGCCCGGGCTGTGGCAGGCCCTGCCCCCGGCGCTGGAAACCCGCCCCGGGCTGGTGCTGTTCGGCATGGAGCGGGCCAGCGGCCCCGCCCCCTGCCCGCTGGCGCCGGGGCGCTGGGACACCCTGGCGGACCTGGGCGCCGCGCTGGACCCGCTTTTGTTCGAGAGCGGCTACCTGGCCGCCCCCTACCCCAAACTTTTCCGGGCGGATGTGATCCGCCAGGCCGGGCTGCGCTTCAACGAGGCGCTGGCCGTGAACGAGGACGTGCTGTTCAACCTGGAGTACCTGGCCGCCTGCGACGCCCGGCCGCTGATCTGCTGCCTGGGCGGCCGATACTACCGCCAGAACGACCTGGCGGGGGGCAGTCTGTCCCGCCGGCTGCGGGGGGATCTGCTGGACGCCGAGGCCGTGACCCGCCCGGCGCTGGACCGGCTGCTGCGCGGCGCCGGCTGGGACGAGGCGGAGCGGACCGCCCTGCTGACCAAAAGCCGGGTGCGGGCGGCGCTGAACCAGTACGGCCTGCTGACCGGGCGGGGCGGGGCGATGCCCTTTGCCCGGCGGCGGGCGCTGTTTGCCCGCATCCTGGCCGACGGCGAGGCCCGCGCCGCCCTGCGCGCCCGGCTGCGGCAGGACCCCAACCGGCTGGCCGCCCTGCCCTACCGCCTGGGCGCGGCGCTGCGGGCCCCCGGGATGCTGGCCGCCTACACGATGGTCAAAAACCGGCTGCTGGGATTGTGAGAGCGATTTTCCGGCAAACATTGCAAAAGCGGGCAAAAACTGCTACACTGAAACTGTAGTTTTCCTGATTCTGGCCTATAGAGAGGAGCCGGCCCCATGCCGCAGACCCCCACCATCAGCATTGTGACAACCGTATACGATGCCAGGGACTATCTGCCCCGCACGGTGCAGAGCATCCTGGCCCAGACCTTCACCGACTTTGAGCTGCTGCTGGTGGAGGATGGCAGCCCCAACGGCTGCGGCGAACTCTGCGACGAGCTGGCCCGCACCGACCCGCGCATCCGGGTGTTTCACAAACCCAACGGCGGGCCGGCCTCGGCGGCCAATGTGGGGCTGGACAATGCCCGGGGGGCCTACATCGGGTTTGTGGATTCCGACGACCTGATCGAGCCGGATATGTACGAGCGGCTGTACAATGCCATCCAGGCCACCGGGGCGCGGATCGCCGCCTGCACCGGCGACGCCATCGACGAAGAGGACGCCCCGCTGCCCGGGCGGATGGTGTCCATCCGCACCCACGGGGTGCGGGACGCCGAGGAACTGCTGCTGGAGACCTTCCAGACCGGCAGCTTTTACGGGCCGCTGAGCTGGAACAAACTGTTCGACATCCGCACCTTCCGGGACAAGGGGGTGCGGTACGACGAATCAATGTTTTTCGGTGACGACGCCAGCGTGCTGCACCTGGTGTTCGAGGGGGAGCGGGCGGTCTGCCTGCCCGACGTGCTGTACCACTACCGCACCCGCCGCGGCCAGATGACCGACGCCGCCACCTTTCCGCCCCGCAAGCTGGACGATCTGCGCATGTACTGGGAGTGGCTGCAGTATTTTGCGGCCCGGCCGGGCTCGGCGCTGTACTACCGCTGGGCGGTGGCCTGGTACTGGAAGGCGCTGTACCTGTTCTGGTGCCTGGCCGGGGCCGCCGGCAACCAGGCCGAACTGCGGGATGGGTTTGAGGTCCACCGCAAGCACCTGGCCGGCATCCTGCCCGACCTGGTGCGGGACCGGTATGTGCCCTACGGCGAGCGGCTGCGGGCCTGCCTGTTCTGCCGCAGCCCGGAACTGGCCTACCGCCTGGCCCGCGCCTGGGGCCGCCTGGCCGGCCCCCGCCGCCCCGCCTGAGCCGCCCCGCCCGGGGCATAGAGTTTCAAACTGGATCGAGGGAGTAACATGGAACATATTGCCGTCAGCGTCATCGTACCCATCTACAACACGAAGCCCTGGCTGCGGGAGTGCGTGCAGAGCATCCGGGACCAGAGCCAGACCTTTGCCGAGCCCTACGAGATCCTGCTGGTGGACGACGGCGCCACCGACGGCTGCGGGGAACTGTGCGATGAGCTGGCCGCCGAGGACAGCCGCACCCGGGTGATCCACCAGGAAAACCAGGGCCTGTCGGCCGCCCGCAACACCGGCATCGACGCGGCGGCGGGGCGGTATTACGCCTTTGTGGACTCGGACGACATCCTGCGGCCGGGCTACCTGAAAAAACTGTACGACGCCTGCGAGGCCCACGACGCCTACATGGCGGTGTGCGCGGTGGAGGACGTGGCCGAAAACGGCGACAGCCTGGACCCGCCCAGCTACACCGACCCCACCGCCACCGGCGTGTTTGTGGGCAAGGAGCTGCTCAACAACTTCTATTCCCCCAACGGCACCTACTACACGGTGGCCTGGAACAAGCTGTACCGCGCCGAGGTGTGGAAGCTGCTGCACTACCCCGAAGGCCGCCTGCATGAAGACGACTTTGTGGCCCACCGGCTGTTCTGGCGGTGTGACCGGGTGGTCTGCCTGGCCGACCACCTGTACTGCTACCGGCTGCGGGGGGGCAGCATCTGCCGCACCGAGATGAAGGCCGAAGCCTTTGACGCGGTGGACGGCCTGGCCGACCGCTACCGCTTTTTTGTGGAGAACGGCGCCAACCGCACCGTGATCGACTGCGCCTACGCGGCCTGCTGGCGGCGGTACCTGTTCCTGTGCGCCAAGGTGCGCCAGAACCCCACCCCCCGGCTGATCAAGGCCATCTCCAAGGAGCAGTTCCTGATGCAGGGGCTCATCAGCTACCTGCCAAACTGCAAGCAGCTGAAGATGACCGAAAAGCTCTCGGCCGCCCGCTGGGCCATGATGCCGGCCGAGATGCTCTGCCCGATGAAGAGCTGAACCGCCCGACCGTTTTCCCCTTCCCATAAAGAAAGGAGCCGCCATGTCTGTTCCCCACCCCATCGACCCCAGCACCTGGAAGGCCGAGCTGGCCGATTTCCGCCAGGCCACCGACACCTTCCACGCCGGCGGGCTGGCCAAGGCCGCCTACAAGGGGTTTTCCGGCTATTACGGCAGCTACGCCCAGCGGGACGACGCGGTGAGCATGCTGCGCCTGCGGATGCCCGCCGGCCGGGTGAACGCCCGGCGGATGGCCTTTGTGGCCGGGGCGCTGCGCCGCCATGACATCCGGCGGCTGCACTTCACCACCTGCCAGACCATCCAGCTGCACGACCTGCCGCCCCAGGCCCTCTATGAAGTGATGGAGGGCGCGCTGGACGCCGGCATTGCGATCCTGGGCGGCGGCGGGGACTACCCCCGCAACGTGATGTGCTCGCCGCTGGCCGGCGCCGACCCGGAGGAGTACTTTGACGTGACCCCCTGGGCCGAGGCCGCCGGGGCTTACCTGCTCCACTTCGTCCATGCCGAAAAGATGCCCCGCAAGCTGAAGGTGGCCTTTTCCTCCTCCCCGAAGAACCTGCCCCACGCCACCTACCGGGACCTGGGCTTTGCGGCCCGGCCGGACGGCGCCTTTGACGTGTACAGCGCCGGCGGGCTGGGCGGCAACCCCCGCCTGGGGGTGAAGGTGGCCGAGGCCGTGGCCCCCGACCAGATCCTTTACTGTATCAAGGCGATGTGGCTGACCTTCCGCACCTGGGGCAACTACGAAAACCGGGCCAAGGCCCGCACCCGCTATATGCAGGACGCCCTGGGCGGCCCCGAAGCCTACGCCGCCGCCTACCGGGACAAGCTGCGCCAGGTCTATGAGACCGAGGACCTGACCCTGACCGGCGTGACGGCGCCGGCCCTGACCAAGACCGGCACCCCCGACCCGGCGCTGGCCGCCGACCGCCGGGTGCTGGCCCAGAAGCAGGACGGGCTGTACGCCGTGGCCTGGCACCCGCTGGGCGGGATGCCCGACCCGGCGGTGTTCTGCGCGGTGAGCGACGCGCTGCAGCAGATGGAGGGGGCCGAACTGCGCCTGACCCCCGACGAGGGCGCCTGGCTGGTCAACCTGACCGCCGAGGAAGCCCGCCGGATGCTGGAGCTGACCGCCGGCAACACCGCCGCCAGCCTGTTCGAGACCTCGGTGGCCTGCATCGGCGCCGCCACCTGCCAGGTGGGGCTGCGGGATTCCCAGGCGCTGCTGGCCGACTGCGTGGCCGCGGTGCGCCGGGCCGGCCTACCCGACGGCGCGCTGCCCCAGATCCACATTTCGGGCTGCCCGTCCAGCTGCGGCACCCACCAGACCGGGGCCATCGGCTTCCGGGGGGCGGCCAAGGTCATCGACGGCAAGCCCCTGCCGGCCTTCACCCTCTTTGTGGGCGGCTGCGAAGGCCAGGGCCGCGAGGCCATGGGCCGGGAGCTGGGCATCCTGCGGTGGGAGAAGATCCCCGAATTTCTCGTGGCGCTGGGCCGCGCCGTGGCCGACGCCGGGCAGGACTATGCCGCCTGGTACGCCGCCGACCCCGCCGCCATTGAGGCGATCGCCGCCGAATATCTGGCCTGAGAGCCCGTTTTCCGGGGCGGCGCAGGCCGACCCCATCACCCATACCGGGGAGGGATGCGCAAGCCCACCGGGCCTGCCGGGCCGCGGGCCCGGGCGCCGGTTCTGCCTGCCGCCCCTCCCCTTCGTCTGTCCATGCAAAGGAGGTTTCTGCCTTGCCACTGCTTCCCAGCGCGGCCGGCCGGCCGCACCGCCCGCGCATCCTGCTGGTGCCGCCGCCCGAACTGCCGGTGCCGGCGGTCCAGGGTGGCGCGGTGGAAACGCTGCTGACCCATCTGATCGAAGAAAATGAGCGCCAGGGCCGGCTGGACCTGCTCTGCGCCAGCGTGCCCGACCCGGACGCCGCCGAGCGGGCCCGGGCGCTGCGCCATACCAAGATGCTGTATGTGGCCCGCCCCAAGGGGGCCCGGCGGTACTGGCCGCTGGTCTTCATCGAGCGGTGCTTCGGCATCGCCGCCCCCTACGACCCCTGGTACCAGAAGGTCCAGCTTTCGCTGGCGCTGGAACTGCCCCCGCCCGACCTGATCGTGGCCGAGGGCGGTACCCTGACCCAGTGCAGCGCCATCAGCCGGATGTTCGGCCGCCAGCGCTGCCTGGCCCACCTGCACGGCCTGACCAGCTGCAGCCACACGATGGACCAGATCTACGGGGGCATCCTGGCGCTGAGCGAGTTTATCCGGGACGAGTACCTCAAGACCAGCAGCCTGGACCGCCACCACGCCTACATCCTGCACAACTGCATCGACACCGGCCGGTTCACCCCCGGCCCCGCCGACGAGGGGCTGCGGGCCTCGCTGGGCTTTGCGCCGGAGGATTTCGTCGTGCTGTTCTGCGGCCGGCTGGAGCCGGACAAGGGCATCCACAAACTGCTGGAGGCGCTGGCCGCGGTGGAGGACAGCCGCTGCAAGCTGCTGATCGTGGGCAGCCCGTTTTTCGGGCGGACCCAGCAGAGCCCCTTCCTGCACAAGCTGGAACAGCAGGCCCACGCGCTGGGCGGCCGGGTCCGGTTCACCGGCTATGTCCCCAACGATCGCCTGCCCGACTACTACCGCCTGGCCGACCTGGTCTGCGTGCCCACCCTGGTGGAGGAAGCCGCCGGCCTGGTGGCCATGGAGGCCATGGGCTGCGGCCGCCCGGTGCTGGCCACCCGCAGCGGCGGGATGCCCGAATACCTGGAGGGCAGCCAGGCCGTGCTGGTGGACCGGGGGCCGGAACTTTCCGCCCAGCTGAGCTGGGCCATCCGGATGCTGCGGGAGCACCCCGACCTCTGCGCCCAGATGGGCGCCGCCGGGGCCAAAGCCGCCCAGCGGTTCTCGGTTGCCCGCTTTTATGAGGAGTTCGTGCGCATCACCTACGATTTTCTTGACTTCGGCCCCGAGCCGGAGCCCCCTGCAGGAGGCCGCCCATGACCCAACCTACCCCTGCCACCGTCTGCGTGGTGGTGCCGGTGTGGGGTGCCGAGCGCACGCTGGACCGGTGTGTGCAGAGCATCCTGACCCAGCGGCTGACCGGCACGCTGGCCTGCGTACTGGTGGATGACGGCAGCCCCGACCGCTGCGGCGAGCTCTGCGACGGCTACGCCGCCCGCGACCCGCGGGTGACGGTCATCCACAAGGAGGACGGGGGCGTTTCCTCCGCCCGCAACGCCGGGCTGGCCGCCTGCGACGCCGAGTATGTGGTCTTTCTGGACAGCGACGACGCGCTGCGCCCCGGCGCTTTGCAGGCCGCGCTGGACGCCCAGGCCGCCGACCCCGGCGCCTTTGTGCTGTGGCGGTATACCGACGACCCGGCCGACCCGGCCCCCGCCGGCCCCGACGCCGCCCCCGCCCCGCCGGCCGCCCTGGCCCGGCTGTGGCTGGACTGCCTGATCGCCATGCCCTGGAACAAGCTGTACCGGGGCGAGCTGGCCCGGCAGCTTCGATTCAACGAAGCGTATACGCTTGGCGAAGATCTACAGTTCGTACTGGACTACATCGCCCTGCTGGGCCGCCGGCAGCCGGGTTTCCACTACACGGTGGTGCAAAGCCCGCTGACCTTTTACGACTGCAGCCGGGAGGACGGCACCCTGTCCACCCGGTACCACCCCGAGACCTGCGAGATCTGGCCGGAACACTTTGCCAAGCTGAACGCCGCGGTTTTGGCCGCCGGCGCGCCCGAAGCCGACCTGCGGCCGCTGTACCGGGCCGAACTGCGGGTGTTTGCCGAAGGGGCGGCGGATATTCTGCGCCGGGACCCGGCCCCCGCCCCCGAACGCCGCCGCCGGGCCGCCGCCGCGCTGCGCCACCCCTGGCTGGCCGATCTGCTTAGCCGGATGCGCGCCGGGCGGTGCTACAGCCCCTACTACCTGCCGCTGCGCTGGCGCAGCCTGCGGCTGCTGTGGCGGCTGGCCGAGGCCGCCCGCACCGGCAGCCCCCTGTACGGCAAGCTGGACTGGGCGGGCTATTACCTGCTGGGCGGGCGCTGGCTCCGCAGCTGAGTCGATTTTCCTCCGCGCTGCACCCTGGCCGCGGAACGGGCACCGGGACCCCCCTGTGCCCGCCGCCCGGGGCGCGGCGCGGATTGTTTTTTTGACCCAAACATGGTACAATAGGCTGTATGCTTGGCGTTTTCTGCTCTTTTGCGGAAAAACGTCCAAAAACCAAGCGAGCAGAAAGGCAGACTATGGCTGATAACAAGCGCCCCGCCGCCGGGGAATGGACCACCGTGATCCGGCCGCGCACCGGCTGGTTCGATCTTGATTTGAGGGAGCTCTGGCAGTACCGCGACCTGATCGTGATGTTCGTCAAGCGCAACTTCACCGTGCTGTACAAGCAGACGATCCTGGGCCCGGCCTGGATCATCCTGAACCCGCTGATCACCACCGTGCTGTTCAATGTGGTGTTCGGCGGGCTGGCCGGGCTTTCCACCGACGGCACCCCCTCCTTCCTGTTTTACATGGCGGGCAACACGGTGTGGACCTTCTTTTCCACCTGCATCAACAACACCGCCAACACCTTCGTGGCCAACAGCCAGGTGTTCGGCAAGGTATACTTTCCCCGCCTGACCACCCCGATCAGCCAGGTGCTGACCAGCCTGATCAATTTCCTGATCCAGTTCGTGATGTTCGCGCTGTTCTGGGCCGGGTTCGCCCTGTCCGGCGCGCCGCTGCGGCTGACCGCCTGGGTGGCCGCGCTGCCGCTGGTGGTGCTGGAAGTCATGCTGCTGGGCCTGGGGGTGGGGATCATCGTGTCCAGCCTGACCACCAAGTACCGGGACCTGGCCATCGCCGTGAGCTTCGGCGTGCAGCTGTGGATGTACATTTCCCCGGTGGTGTACCCGCTGTCCAGCCTGGGGGAGAGCCCCCGGCTGCGGGCGCTGATGCAGCTCAACCCCATGACCGCCCCCATCGAGGTGTTCCGCCTGGCCACCCTGGGCAGCGGCACCGTCTCGGCGGGCGGCCTTGCCTACAGCCTGGTGTTCACGCTGGCGGCGCTGGCGGTGGGCGTGGTGCTGTTCAGCCGCATTGAAAAGACCTTTATGGATACCGTGTAAGGGGGGAGCTTTGTATGCACAACGCAGAGGAGCGCCGCCCGGTCATTCAGGTGACCGGGCTGAAAAAGCAGTACAAGCTCGGCCAGATCGGCGGCGGCACCCTGACCCATGACCTGCAGAGCTGGTGGGCCCGGGTGCGCGGCAAAGAGGACCCCAACACCGTCATCGGCACCGATGCGCGGCTGTTCGGCCAGACCTTCATGGCCCTCAACGGCGTGGACCTGACGGTGTACCAGGGCGAGGCGCTGGGCATCATCGGGCGCAACGGCGCCGGCAAGAGCACCCTGCTCAAGATCCTGTCCCGCATCACCGCCCCCACCGAAGGGGAGATCCGCCTGCGCGGGCGGGTGGCCAGCATGCTGGAGGTGGGCACCGGCTTCAACAACGAGATGACCGGGCGGGAAAACATCTATATGAACGGCGCGATCCTGGGCATGACCAAGGCCGAGGTGGACGCCAAGCTGGACCAGATCATCGAGTTTTCCGAATGCGGGGAGTTCATCGACACCCCGGTCAAGCGGTATTCCAGCGGCATGTTCGTCAAGCTGGCCTTCGCGGTGGCCGCCCATCTCGACTCCGAGATCATGGTCATGGACGAGGTGCTGGCGGTGGGCGACATGAAGTTCCAGCAGAAGTGCCTGGGGAAGATGAGCGACGTGGCCGGCCAGGAGGGCCGCACCGTCCTGTATGTCAGCCACAACATGAGCACGATCCGCCAGCTTTGTACCCGCTGCATCGTGCTGGACAAGGGCCGGGTGATCTTTGACGGGGATGTGGAAAAGGCCATCGCCGTGTATATGGAGACCACCGACGTGAACGTGGTCCACTACGACCTGACCAATGTGTCCCGCATGACCGGCTCGGCCGGCAAACGGCTGCGGCTGGAAACGCTGGATTTTGTGGACAAGGAATCCAGCGTCTTTGCCGACGACGAGCCGATGCGGGTGCGCATCACCTGGCGGGTGTCCGAACCCTTTGCCGGGGTGAACATGAAGCTCAACCTGCATTACCGGGACTCCACGCCGGTGGGCATCACCCATCCGGTGGACCTGGGCCCCGCGGTGCCGGGGCGGCTTTATACCACCGAGTTTTCCTTCGACCCGTCCCTTCTGGGGGAGGGACAGTATTTCTTCTACCTGGACATCTTTGACGGGGCGCTGGCCCAGGCGGTCTGCCTGGACAAGCCGGTGACCGAGTTTGCCTTTGAGGTGACCAACAGCGACCTGTCCATGCCCGAATGGGCCGCCGGCTGGGGGCGGGTCCACTTCCCCGCCGTCAAGCTGCTGGCCGGCGGCGCGGAGGGCTGAGGGATGGACAGACCGGATCTTTACATCTGCCACACCGCCTACCACCTGCTGATCGCCCTGCTGCGGGCGCGGCGGACCGGCGGCCCCCAGGAAGTCTGGCTGAGCGAGGAGATCCCCGACGCCGAGGCCCTGGCCGCCTGCCCCGGTGTGGCGGAGGTCTTCGCCTGCGCCCGGGTGCTGCATGAGTCCCGCTGGCCGGGCGTCGTGACCGGGCCCTTCGCCCACCGCCGCAACCGCCGCGCCTACGAGAAGGCCGGCGCCGGCCCGGCGCTGCGCCGGGGCGGCTACCGCAGCATCTACATCTGCAACGACTGGAGCGCCGCCGGGCGCTACCTGCAGGACTGCGGGGCGCCCTACATTCTCTGCGAGGATACGGTGGGCGGCACCCTGGACCCGGACCAGCACCTGCTGGAAGCCCAGCGCGCCGCGCCGGACTTTGCCGAGCGCCGCAAGGGCCGGGGCTACCTGTACTGGGGCGACAGCCCCTGGTGCCGGGCGGTGGAAAGCGAGGACGCGGCCCGCTGCAGGATCTTCCCCCGGGAAAAGCTCGTGACCTTTTCCAAACAGGCGCTGCTGGAAAGCCTGACCCCGGCGGAGAAGGCGGCGGTGCGCCGGGTCTTTCTGACCCGGCCGCTGCCCGACGACCCCGCCGCCCTGGCCGACGCCACCTTGCTTTTGCCCCGCAGCTTTGTGGCCGACGGGCTGATGGACCAGCCCACCCAGGACCGGATGTTCCGGGCGGTGGCCCGGCGGTATGCCGACGGGCCGCTGTTCATCAAGACCCACCCGCGGGACCCCACCGACTACGGGGCGCTGTTCCCCGGCGCCGTGGTGCTGCAGCGCACCATGCCCAGCGAGGTGCTGAACTTCTGCCTGCCGGGGAAATTCAAGCGGGCCGTGACGGTGCAGAGCTGGGTGCTGCGGGGCTTTACCGCCGCCGAGAGCTGCGTCTTCCTTTCGCTGGAGGAGGCCCTGGCCCTGGCGGAAGGCCGGCAGTGAGCCGGCGCCCCGCCCTTTGCCCATCAACGACGAGCATACAATCGAGGTGTAGCCATGAAAACCATCGCTGTGATCCCGGCGCGGTATCAGAGTTCCCGGATGCCGGGCAAGCCGCTGGCCGATATTCTGGGCCGGCCGATGATCTGGTGGGTGTATGAGGAGGCCAGAAAGTGCCCCGCACTGGACGGCGTGCTCATTGCCACCGACGACGAGCGGATCGCCGAAGTCTGCCGGCGCTACGGCATGGACTGGGAGATGACCAGCCCCGACCACGATACCCCCACCGGCCGCATCTGGGAGGTGAGCACCCGGGTGGAGGCCGACCTCTACCTGCAGGTGATGGGGGACGAGCCGCTCATCGACGCCCGGGCCTTCGACCTGATCCTGCCGGCGCAGGCCCCCGCCGACCCGTACTATGTGGCGGTGCTCACCAACGTGATGACCCACCCGGCGGATGTGATCGACTTTTCCAACCAGAAGGTGGTGACCAATGCGGCGCGGGAGGTCCTGATGATCTCCCGCAGCCCCATCCCCTACCCCAAAGGCACGCTGGACTTTGAGTACGAGAAGGTCACCGGCATCCAGCTGTACAGCCGCCAGGCGCTGGCCTTCTACCACGACACCCCCAAGTCGCTGCTGGAAAAGGCCGAGGAAAACGACATGATGCGGTTTGTGGAGAACGGGCACACGGTCCATGCGATCCGGAGCCCGTACAAGACGGTCAGCGTGGACACCCCCAAGGACCTGGAGCTGGTGCGCGAGACCCTGCGCCAGCGCCGCGGCTGACCCTACACCTGACCCCGAAGGAGACAACACCATGGGAAATGTAAAACTGTTGGACTGCACCCTGCGGGACGGCGGCTATGTGAACGACTGGCGCTGGGGGTTCGGCGCGGCGCGGGACATCGTCGCCACCCTGACCCGCGCCGGCGCCGACATCGTGGAGGTGGGCTTTCTGCGCAATGTGGAAGGCTACGACCCTGACGTGACGGTCTGCCGCCGCATCGAGGAGCTCAACCGCCTGCTGCCCGCCGGCCGCGGGCGGACGATGTATGCCGGCATGGCCATGCGCTCCAACTACGACATCGCCCAACTTTCCCCCTATGCGGGCGAGGGCATCGAGCTGATCCGCATCACCGCCCACGACTATGACATCCGGGAGGGGATGGATTTCGCCCGGGAGGTCCAGGCCCGGGGGTACAAGCTGTCCATCAACCCCATCAACATCATGGGCTATGCCGACCGGGACATCCTGTGGATCCTTGACCAGGTCAACGCCATCCGCCCCTACCAGTTCTCCATCGTGGACACCTTCGGCAGCATGCGCCGCCGGGACCTGGAGCGCATCCTGAGCCTGGTGGACCACAACCTTGACCCGGCCATCCGGGTGGGGCTGCACCTGCACGAAAACATGGCGCTGAGCTTCTGCCTGGCCCAGGAGTTTGTGGACAAGCACCTGCGCAGGGACATCACGGTGGACGCCAGCCTGCTGGGGATGGGGCGCATCCCCGGCAACCTGCCCATCGAGCTGATGGCCGACTACCTCAACGACACGCTGGGCGCCCGCTATGACATCGACGAGCTGATGGACGCCATCCAGGACCACATTGCCCCCCTCAAGGGGGACACGGCCTGGGGGTATACGCCGGCCTACTTCCTGTCGGCCCGGTACAACCTGCACCGCAACTATGCCGAACATTACCTGGCCAAAGGGGACCTGACCAACCGGGACATCAACCACATCCTGGCCGGGCTGGACCGGGCCAAGGCCACCGCCTTCGACGCCGCCTACGCCGACCGCCTGTACCGGGACTACCAGAGCCGCCATGTGGACGACGAAGCCGCCATGCAGGCGCTGCGCACCGCCTTTGGCGGCAAGCGGGTGCTGGTGCTGGCCCCGGGCGCCAGCCTTGGCACCGAGGCCGGCCGGGCCGCCGTGGCCGGGGCCGGGGCGGATGTCTGCGTTTCGGCCAATTTCTGCCCGGATTTCTGCCGGCCGGACTACGTCTTTTTCTCCAGCAGCAAGCGGTTTGACAAGGTGGACCCGGCGGCTTTGCCCTGCCCGGCCATCCTGACCAGCAACCTGCACGCTGCGCCGGACACCGCCCGGGTGGTCAACTACGACCGGCTGGCCGGCGACGACGCCCAGGCCGGCAACAGCGTGCTGATGCTTTTGCGGCTGCTGCGGCTGTGCGGCGCCCGCCAGGCGCTGCTGGCCGGCGCCGACGGCTACCGCCCCGGCGCCCGGGCCTATGCCGACAGCAGCCTGCACACCCACACCGACCGGGGCGCCGCCTACAACGCCCAGGTGGGCGCGGCGATGCGCAGCATCGCCGGCGGGCTGCCGCTGCAGTTTGTGACCCCCAGCGAGTACGCCAAGGAGGCGGGACTATGATCCGGCTGCTGGTGCTGGACGTGGACGGCACGATGACCGACGGCGGCGTGTACTACGACGGCGCCGGCAACGAGATGAAGAAATTTGCCATCAAGGACGGCGCCGGGCTGGTGCTGGCCCGGGCGGCCGGGCTGCAGGTGATGATCTGCACCGGGCGGGCCAGCGAGGCGGTGCGCCGCCGGGCCGAAGAGCTCAAGGTGACCTACCTGTACCAGGGCGTGGCGGACAAAGCCGCCTTCCTGCGCGGGTTCCTGGCCGAGCAGGGCCTGCGGCGGGAGGAGGTCGCCTACTGCGGCGACGACCTGAACGACCTGGCCGCCATGGCGCTGTGCGGGTTTGTGACCTGCCCGGCCGACGCGACCCCCGCCGTGGCCCGCCGGGCCGACTACCGCTGCCCCCGCCGGGGCGGCGAGGGCGCGGTGCGGGATGCGGTGGAGGAGATCCTGCGCCGCGACGGCCGCCTGGCCGATGCGGCGCGGAAGGCTTTTGACGCCGAGCTGTGAACCCGGCCGCCCCCGGCGGACCGGCTGCTGAACGAGGGGACCCCCATGACCAAACTGCACGAACTGTATACCCGCCACAGGGCCGGCGCACTGGCGCTGCTGGCCGCCGGGCTCTGCCTGGCGGTCTCGCTGGCGCTGGCCCTGGCGCTGGTGCGCCCCGCCGCCGCCAAGAGCCTGGCGGTACACATCAGCGATGACTACACCGTGATGAGCGACCCGCTGGAACCCGGCGAGACCGTGACCCAGACCTTTTCCACCGACGAGGATCTGCTGGCGCTGGGGTTCGTCTTCGGCCTGTCGGGCGACCAGCCCGCCGGCCAGCTGGATCTGACCCTGGCGGACGCCGACACCGGCGAGGTGCTGGCCCGCTCCGCCGGTGAGATGGCCAACATCATCCCCGGACAATACACAACGCTGGGCCTGGACACGCCGGTGCCCGGTGAGGCGGGCCGGCGGTATCTGGTAACCCTGAGCCCCCGGTACACCGGCGACGGCCGGCTGTGCGTGGGGTATTCCGACGGCGCCGCCCTGTGGGAAGAGAGCCTGACCATCCGGGGCGAGACGGTGGACGGCACCCTGGCCCTGCTGGCCACGACCCGGCGCATCGGCGGGTTCCTGACCCGGTACTTCCTGATCGTGGCGGGGCTGGCGTCGGTGACGGTGTTTTTCGGGGTGCGGGCGGCGCTGCGCGGCGCCGTGCGGCTGCCGCGGCTGGTCTTCGGGCTGGTGGTGGCCTTCGGGCTTTTGTACAGCGTGGTGCTGCCCCCCTACGCCGCCCCGGACGAAAAATACCACATCAACCAGTCCTTCACCCTGGCCTGCCGCTGGGCCAACTGGTTCAGCGGCGACGAATGGCGGATGGGCAACGTGCCCATCGAGATGAGCTACCGCCGGGAGCATGACGCCAACGCGATCCTGCAGGACGAGAACACCACCGTCTTCACCTGGCAGGAGTGGGTCGACGAACTGCTGACCCTGAGCCCCGATGAATTCGACAGCCATGTGGAGCTGGCCGAATACCAGACCGACCGCAACCCGATCCTCTACCTGGCCAGTGCGGCGGGCGTGTTTGCGGGCTTTGTGCTGCGGCTGGGCTTTGTGCCCACCCTGATGCTGGGGCGGCTGTGCAGCCTGCTGGTGTTTGCGGCGCTGGCGGCGGCCGCAGTGCGCCGCGCCCCCTTCGGGCGGCGGGTGTTCGCGGCGGCGGCGCTGCTGCCCATGACGCTGCATCTGGCGGCCTCCTTCAGCCGGGATTCGATGCTGCTGGGGCTGGCTTTCCTGTTCACCGCCCTGTGCCTGGAAGCCGTCTTCGGCGGCGAGGGCCGCCCGCTGCGCCCGCGGGATCTGGCGGCGCTGGCGGTGTCCGGCATTCTGCTGGCGCCGGCCAAGGTGGTCTATCTGCCGTTGGCCGCCCTCTTCCTGCTGATCCCCAACCTGCGGCTGGGGGCCCGCCCGGTGCTGAAAAAGGCCGGCTATGCGGCGGCCTGCCTGCTGCTGGTGCTGGGCTTCAACGGCGCCATGCTGACCGACAGCCTGACCGCCGCCCCCGAGCCGGCTGCCGCCGAACAGACGGCCGGCGCCGAGCAGGCAGCCGATACCGAGCAGGCGGCCGAGGCCGCCGCCCGCCAGGCCCCCGCCCCTGCGGCGGCGGTGGAGGGATATGACTACTACACGGCCATCCCCGAGGAATACCTGGCCGCCACCACCGAAGCCTTTGTGCGCCGGCTGTACTACTGCACCGAGCCCGACGCCCAGGTGACCGACAGCGAGGTGGCCTTCTGGGTGCAGGCGCTGGAGGAGGGCGACGTGACCGCCGCCCGGCTGGGGCAGAGCTTTCTGTTCAGCCCCACCGCGATGGAACAAAACACGCTGAGCGACGACGAATTCATCCAGGCGGCCTCGCTGATCTACCTGGACCGCAATGTCATGGCGGAGGAGCAGGCCCGGGAGGTCTTCCGGCAGCAGCTGGCCGACAAGGGCCGGACCGACATGTTCAAGGCCTTCTATTCCAGCAGCGAATGCCATGAGATCCTGGACCCCTGCGGCGTCACCGTCGGCACCGAGGACCCGTCCGCCTACCCGCTGGACCGGCAGACGCTGGCTGACCAGGTGGAACAGGCCCGCGCCGTGCGGGCCAGCCAGAGCACCGTGGCGGCGGAGGATACCGTCACCTACACCCCCGGCTATGTGCTGACCCACCTGCCCGCCACCCTGGCGCTGGTGGTGCGCAGCGCCGTGGCCGATACCGACGACGCCATCCGCGGGCTGGTGGGGGGCCTTTTGAGCTACAATTCGCTGGAACTGGCCTGGGGCTGGGTGCTGGCGCTCTACGCCCTGCTGGGGCTGGCGGCGCTGCCCGCCCGCGGCGCCGGGGACATCCAGCTGCCGGAAGGGCGCTACCGGGTCTGGTGCGCCCTGGCCGCGCTGGGCTGCGCCGCCCTGGCGGTGGCCGGCTGCATCGTGTGGACCCCGGTGCGGTACGATACGATCTACGGGTTCCAGGGGCGGTATCTGCTGCCGGCGCTGCCGCTGGCGGTGCTGGCCTTCGGGCCGCGGCGCATCCAGCTGGCCGACGAGTCCCGCGCCACCGCCGCGCTGGTCACCGCCCTGTGCCTGACCCAGACCGGGGTGCTGCTGAACATCATGCTGGCCGTCATCGCCCGGTGACGCCCGGTTCAAGCCGCGGCGGGGCCGCCCGCCGCCAGGGAGGGAGCCCCGCCATGACCATCTGCTTTTTTTCCGCCCAGTACCTGCCGACCCCCGGCGGGGTGGAGCGGTATACCTGGAACCTGGCCCGCCGCTGCGTGCAGGAGGGGGGCCGGGCCATCGTGGTGACCAGCGCGCTGCCCGGCCTGCCCGACCGGGAGCGGGACCCCGACGGCATCGAGATCTACCGCCTGCCGGTCTTCCCGGTGATGAAGGGCCGGTTCCCGGTGCTGCGCCCCGGCCCGGCGCTGCGCCGGCTGACCCGGCAGCTGTGGCAGGAGCCCATCGACTTCTGCGTGATCCAGACCCGCATGTACACCGAAAGCCTCTGGGCCGCCCGGGCCGCCCGCCGGCGGGGGCTGCCGGCGCTGGTCATCGACCATTCCACCGGCTATATGCCGATGGGCGGCGGCCTGCCGGGGCTGGCCGGGCGGCTGTACGAGCAGCTGGCCTGCCGGGTGGTGCGCAGCGCCGGCTACCCGTTTTACGGGGTGTCCCGGGCGGTCTGCCGCTGGCTGGAACAGTTCGGCATCCGGGCGGCCGGCTGCCTGCCCAACGCCGTGGACCCGGACGCCCTGGCCGCCGAGCTGGCCCGGGACCCCATCGACTGGCGCCGGACCCTGGGGCTGCCCGCCGGGACCTTTCTGGTGGCCTTTGCCGGCCGTCTGATCCCCGAAAAAGGCGCCGGCGAGCTGGCCCGGGCGGTGGCCGGGCTGGAGGGCGCCGCCCTGGCCGTGGCCGGCGACGGGCCCGAAGCCCGGGCCCTGACCGACGCCGGCGCCCACCTGCTGGGGGCGCTGCCCCATCACCGGGTGGTGCAGCTGTTCGCCCAGGCAGACTGCTGCTGCCTGCCCACCCGCTATGCCGAGGGGTTCCCCACCACCCTGCTGGAAGCCGCCGCCTGCGGCTGCCCCATCGTGTGTACCCCCACCGCCGGCACCGAGGAGCTTTTGCCCGGGCCGGACTATGGGATCCTTTTGCCCGACACCCGGCCCGAGACCATCCGCACGGCGCTGGCCGGGGTCCGGGACGACCCGGCCGCCGCCGCCCAGCGGGCCGAGCGGGTGCGCCGGCACCTGGGTGAACACTTTACATGGGACGCCGTGTTTGCTACAATAAAGTCAATCGCCGCCGGCCGGGCCGATGGCTGACCCCCGGTGCGCCGACTGTGCAAAAGGAGCTTGTATGCCCAGACTGTTGATTGTGATTCCCGCCTTCAATGAGGAGGCGAACATCGTGCGGGTGGTGGAAGGGCTGACCCGGAACTGCCCCCAATACGACTATGTGGTGGTCAACGACGGCAGCCGCGACAAGACCGCCGCCCTCTGCCGCGCCCACGGGTACCGGCTCATCGACCTGCCGGTGAACCTGGGGCTGGCCGGGGCTTTCCAGACCGGGCTGCGCTATGCGGCCGACAACGGCTATGACTGCGCCATGCAGCTGGACGCCGACGGCCAGCACAGGCCCGAATACATCGCCGCCATGCTGGAAGAGCTGGAGGACGGGGCCGACATCGTGATCGGCAGCCGGTTCCTGACGGTGAAAAAGCCCAAGACGCTGCGGATGCTGGGCAGCTACATCATCAGCTGGTCCATCCGGCTGACCACCGGGCGGGCCATCTGCGACCCCACCAGCGGGATGCGGATGTTCAACCGTGCCATGGTGGAGGAGTTCGCCCAGAACCTCAACTACGGCCCCGAGCCGGACACCATCAGCTACCTGATCAAGAACGGCGCCATCGTCAAGGAGGTGCAGGTCCGGATGGGCGAGCGGCAGGCCGGCCACAGCTACCTGACCTTCTGGAAAAGCATCCAGTATATGATGAAGATGTCGGTCTCCATCCTGCTGATCCAGTGGTTCCGCAAGCGGGACACCGAGACCCCCTACCCCGAAAGGAGCCTGTGAGATGTTTGACCAGATGCTGCTTCGGGTCTGCCTGATCGTGGGCAGCCTGATCACCGCCGTTTATGTGCTGCGCCGGGTGCGCCACGCCAAGATCCAGATCGAGGATACCATCTTCTGGCTGCTGTTCAGCGGGGTGCTGCTGGTGCTGGCCGTCTTCCCCGGCATCGCGTACTGGGCGTCCCGGCTGCTGGGCTTCCAGAGCCCCATCAACTTTGTGTACATCGTCGTGATCTTTCTGCTGCTGGTCAAACAGTTCCTGCTGTCCATCCGCATCAGCCAGCTGGACTCCCGCCTGCGCATCCTCACCGAGCAGGTGGCGCTGAACCAGGAAAAGCAGGAGCGGGAAAAAATGGACCTGTGACCCCTGGGAAAACCCGGCAGCGGCTTGCCTGGGGCGGCGGTTTGTGTTACAATATTCTATATCTCTAAACCGGCGTTTTTCACATCCGCCGCAGGAAAGAAGGTTTCACCATGGCGTTTACCCCCAAACTGACCTATAAAGGCCGCCCCCTTGTGCGCTGCGGCAACGATATCTACTACGGCAGCATGACCGAGCCCTACATCGTCTACCTGCAGGTGCTGAACACTAAAAAGGAAAACGGCGTCGATGTGGCGGACAAGGTCCACATCATCCTGCTGTCCACCGACGATTCCAAGCCGCTGCCCGAGCGCATCGTCCGCCAGGCCAACAAGGTCGGGCTGTTCAATGCGCTGTCCTTCGGGGACATCATGCTGCGCGGCCAGCTGAAAGAGCAGAAAAAGTAAGTTGGAAAAGGCCCGGCACCCGCGGCGTTGGCAGCGGTGTGTCGGGCTTTTTGCATTCCGCCCCGATGGTAAGGAGGTGCCCTATGCCCCGTTTTCTGCCCCGCCGCCACGGCGCGGCCCTGGCCGCCCTGCTGGGCTGCCTGGCGCTGGCGCTGCTGCTCTACCATGACCTGGCGGGCGGCACCCTGCTGCAGCACAGCCCCTACGACAGCTACGCCCTGCAGGCGGAAAACTGGCTGGCCGGCCGCATCTGGATCGAAGACGGCGAAGCCTACCCCTGGCTGGAACTGGCCGTCTACCAGGGGCGGTACTACCAGTCCTTCCCGCCGGTGCCGGCGGCGGCGCTGCTGCCCTTTGTGGCGCTGGGGGGCGGGGCTCAGGCGGTACCCAGCAACCTGATCTGCGGGGTATATGGTCTGCTGGCCGCGGCGGGGGTGTACGGATGTTTCTGGCGGCGGGGCGCCCCGCCCGCCGCCGCTGCCTTCTTTGCGCTGTTCTGCGCGGGCGGGTCCAACCTGTTCTGGCTGTCCACCAGCGGCGGGGTGTGGTTTCTGGCCCAGGTGCTGGGGTTCTGCCTGGCCGTGTGGGGCATTTTCTGGGCGCTGGGGCACACGCTGCCCCAGCAGGCGCTGGCAGGGTTCTGCCTGGCCGCGGCGGTGGGCTGCCGGCCCTTCTATGTGCTGCTGCTGGGGCTGTGGGCGCTGCGGGGGCTGCGCCTGGCCCGGGGGCGCCGCGGCGCCCTGCCGAAGCTGGCCGCCGCCTGGGCGCCGGTGGCCGGGGTGGCCGCCCTGCTGATGGGGTACAACTACGCCCGCTTCGGCTCGGTGGTGGAGTTCGGCCACAACTACCTGCCCGAGTTCCAGCGGGCGGAGCACGGCCAGTTCGGCCTGGCCTACCTGCTGCCCAACCTGCTGAACCTGCTGCGGCCGGTGACGCTGACCGCCGACGGCAGCCTGCAGTTTGAACATTTCAACGGCTTTTTCTTCCTTGCGGCCGACCCGCTGTTCCTGCTCTGGCTGCTGGCGGCGGTGCGGGCGCTGCGCAGCCGGGCGGCGGCCGGCGGGCGGGACCTGCCCTTCCCCACCGGCGGGCGGGTGCTGGGGGCGGTCTTTCTGGCCGCGCTGGTGCTGACCTGCCTGCACAAGACGCTGGGCGGCTGGCAGTTCGGGGTGCGGTATCTGGTGGACCTGCAGGTCTACCCGCTGCTGTGGTTCCTGGGCCGCACCGGCCCCGAGGACGCCCCCGGCCCGGCGGCCTGGGGGCTGTGCGGGGCGGCGGTGCTGTTCAACCTGTACGGAGCGGTCTACATGCTGGGGGTGTGATCCGATGGAAACCTTGTTGTTCTGGGGCGGCAGCGCGGCCATTGTGGCGGCGGTGGGCTGGATGATCCTGTGCGGCGGGCGGGACCTGGGCCTGTGGCGCCTGCCCGCCCGGCCGGACACCCCGGCCCCGGCCGGCGCCCTTGGCCGGCGGGAAGCCCTGGCCTGGGCGGCCGGGGCGCTGGCCTGCCAGTGGGCCGTGGTGCTGGCGGCCTACTGCCTGGTACACGGCGGCCCGGCCGGATTCTGGGCGGGGCTGTGGCAGCGGTTCACCACCGCCGGGGACAGCCCCCACTACCTGTTCCTGGCCGAAAACGGCTACCCGCGCACCGGCGGGCAGAGCAACCTGCTGGTCTTTTACCCGCTCTACCCGCTGCTGGTGCGGCTGCTGGGCATGGCCTGCGGCGGGCGGTACGCGCTGTGCGGCATGGCGCTGAGCCAGGCCAGCTTTGCCGGGGCGGCGGTGCTGTTCCGGGCGCTGGCCGGGCGGCGGCTGCCGGCGGGGGGCGCCCGCTGCGCCGCCGCCGCGCTGCTGCTCTACCCCTTCAGCTTTTTTGCCTTCGGCGTCTACACCGAGGGGCTGTTTCTTCTGCTGAGCATCGGCTGCCTGTATGCGCTGGACCGGCGGAGCTGGGGGGCGGCCGGGCTGGCCGGGCTGCTGGCGGCGCTGTGCCGCACCCAGGGGCTGGCGCTGTTCTTTGCGGCGGTGTATGCGGTGTGGCAGGCCCCGCGGCCCCGGCGGCGCGGGGGCTGGGCGGCGCTGCTGGGTGCGCCGGCCGGGTACGGGCTGTACCTGAGCCTGAACTGGGCCGTACAGGGGGAGTTTTTCCGCTACCTGGACCACCAGAGCGCCGCCCCCTGGTACCAGACGGCCCGGTGGTTCGGGGCCAACCTGGTGCAGCAGTACGGCATGGCCCTGGACTACCCCGGCCTGGCCCGCTTCATCTATCTGCCCCAGCTGGTGCTCTACTTTGTGGGGCTGGCGGCGCTGGGGTATCTGTTCTGGCGGGGCACGGCGCCGGCCGCGGCGGTGTACGCGCTGGCCTACTTCGGCATGAGCTACCTGAGTTCCTGGCTGATCTCGGGCGGGCGCTATCTGTTCGGCTGCCTGGGGCTGTATCTGGCGCTGGGCAGTGTGCGCCGCCCCTGGGTGCGCGGCCTGCTGCTGGCCGCCGAGGGCGGGTTTCTTCTTTTATACGCTGTGTATTATATGCAGGGTCAGGCCATTATGTAATCAGTCGGGATACCTGCCGAGCCGATCCCGCCCTGTGTTTTCCGGGGCCGGGCGGGGGCCCGGCCGGATTTTGGGCCGCCTGATACCGGGAGGATGACTGAGATGAGCAAAAAGAAAATTGGGATCGCCGCTGCCGCCCTGGCTGTGCTGGGGTTGGCCGTGTTTTTTCTTCATGCGATGCTGTTCCCCGCCGAATACCGGCCCGCCGATGACGAAATTGCCCTGCGTATTCAGCTTGCTACAAAAGAAGATTTTGGTCTGCTGGTCTATGATTATACGGCCGGGGGGCACACATACAGCGGCGGCACCTCAAATGTGGACGGTTCGCTGATCCGGCATGACGCCGAGATCATGGTGGTGTTGGGTGAAAAAGAGCTGAACGGCGCCGCGGCCCCTGTCGAGCTGTCCATGCAGTTCCGCATCATAACCGACTATGTGACCCCCAATTATGAAAATGTGTACCCGGATGCCATCACAAAATATATGGAGCCCCTTTCATGGAACGCCCGGCCGGGCGAGACCTATTCCCTTGTCATCACCGGGGACAGGGCAAACGGATACAAAGCCGCGCTCAAGCAAGAATAGCCGCCATACAAAAACAGCCCCTGCCTGCCGGCAGGGGCTGTCCGTATGTTCACGGGATCAGTCGATCTTGATCTCGGTGGCGGCGTCGGGCTTGGCGTCCTCGTCCTCCTCTTCCTCGGGGGCAAGCTCGATGTCAAAGGCCGCGCCGCAGTTGGGGCAGACCAGTTCCCGGTTCATCAGGGTATCCTCGTCCACCGTGGTCACCACGCCGCAGTTGGGGCAGGTCACCTCATACTCGGCGTCGTCGTCCTCCTCCTCGTCCTCGTCCAGGTCGAACAGCGCGCTGGTCAGATCGTCCATATCCTCGTCCATGGCGTCCAGTTCGTCATACACCTGGTCCAGGGCGTTGTCATGCTCGGTGACGGTCGCCGCCATCTCCTCCAGCAGATCCATCATGGCCGAGATGATCCGGCCGTTCTTGCTGTTGGGGTCAAACTCCATCCCGGTCATCAGGCCGCGGATGTAGGCGGCCTTTGCATTCAGGTCCATGGCCATAGCCTTTACCTCCTTAACGCTGCGGGTCAAAGCCGATCAGTTCACCCGCTCCATGTACTCGCCGGTGCGGGTATCAATGCGGATCTTGTCGCCCTCGTTGATGAACAGCGGCACGCGGATCTCGGCGCCGGTCTCCACCTTGGCGGGCTTGAGGGTGTTGGTGGCGGTGTTGCCCTTGAAGCCGGGCTCGGTCTCGGTGATCTCCAGCTCGATGAAGTTGGGGATCTCGACGCTGAACACCTTGCCCTTGTAGGACAGCAGCTTGCAGACCTCGTTCTCCTTGCAGAACTTGAAGTTTTCCGGCACGTCGGCGGCGTTGACCGGGATATCGTCATAGGTCTCGTTGTCCATGAAATGGTACAGGTCGCCATCCTCGTAGGAGTAGGTCACTTCCTTGCGCTCGATGAACGCCTGGGGGAATTTGGCGGTGGGGTTGTAGCTGGTTTCGGTCACAGCGCCGGTGATGACGTTCTTGGTCTTGGTGCGCACGAACGCAGCGCCCTTGCCGGGCTTGACGTGCTGGAACTCAACGACCTGAAGAACCTGGCCGTCCTGCTCGAAGGTGACGCCGTTGCGGAACTCGCCTGCAGAGATCATAAAAGGATTCCTCCAATACTTTAGTTGGTCAGTAATACATACCTGTTAACTATTTTAATATAAAACCCGCGCCAATGCAAGTCTTTTGCGCCTTTCCGGGCCAAAAAACCCGAAAATGCCCTGCCGGGGCGCCCCCGCCCTTATGCCTGCGGCGCGGCGGCCCAGGCGGCGGCCAGGGCGGCGGCGTCCTCGGCCTGGGTGCCGGCCGATTCGCAGATGACGGTGGGGCACAGCCCCCGGGCCTTGAACAGCGCCATCAGCGGCTGGTGGGGCGGGCCGTAGGCGGTATCGGCAAAGGTCAGGTGGCATTTTTCGCCCCCCTGGGTGTAGGCGATGCGGGAAAAATGGACGTGGAAGGTCCGGGCCCGCTCGTCCCCCAGCGCCCGGTCCAGCCGGTCCAGCAGGGCCGCATAGTCGCCGGCGGCCGCCGCCCCGGCAAACTCGCTGCCCTGGCTGCGGGCATACAGGTGCCCGAAGTCGATGCAGGGGGTGATGCGCGGGTCCACGGCGCACAGGGCCAGCACCTCCTCCAGGGTGCCCAGCTGGTTGACCTTGCCCATCGTTTCGGGGCAGAGGATGCAGTCGCCGAAACCGGCGGCGTCCACCGCCGCCACGGCCCGGCGCATCGTGTCCAGGGCTTTGTCCAGGGCGTTTTCCCGGCTTTGCCGGCCGCAGGACCCCGGGTGGAAGATCACCCGCCGCCCGCCCATGGCCCGCACGGCGGCGCAGCTTTGCAGCAGGTAGTCGATGCTGTGCAGCCGCTTGTCCTCCTCCAGGCTGGACATGCTGATGTAGTAGGGCGCGTGGACCGACAGGGCGATGCCCCGCCCGGCGCAGGCGGCCCCCAGCGCGGCGGCCCGGGCGCCCTGGATGCGCACGCCGCGGCCGCACTGGTATTCGAAGGCGGTGAGCCCGAAGGAGGCGGTGAAGGCGGCGATGTCCTCGGGGGTTTTGCCGCCGCCGGCCCGGAAGCTGTCCGAAAGGCCGGCCGTGCCGAACCGCGGGGCGTCATTCCGATCCATGGGTCTTGCCCCCTTTCTCGTAATAGCGGCGGAGGAAGGGCGCTTCCAGCCGGCGCTTGAAGCGCACCCCCCGGGATTTGTCGTGGGGGGTGCGGGGCAGCACGCTCAGGCAGCGGATGCCGTACAGCCCGGCGGCCAGCCGGTCGGTGAAGAGCTGGTCGCCCACCATGGCCATCTGCCGCCGGGGCACGCCCAGCCGCCGCCGGGCCACCATAAGGCCCACCGGCAGCGGCTTGCAGGCCAGCGGCACCCAGGCCAGGCCGATGCGCCGGGCAAAGGGCCGCACCCGGCGCCCCGTGTTGTTGGACACGATGGTCAGGCTGACGCCCGCCGCCCGCATGGCCTCCAGCCAGGCGGATACGCCGGGGTCCAGCTGCTGGCTGCCGTCGCCGGTCAGGGTGTTGTCCACATCCAGCACCAGGGCGGTGATGCCCTGGCTTTGCAGGTAGGCCGGGGTGATGTCCTCCACCCGGCGGAAGATGATTTCAGGGGTCAGCAGCATGGGCGCCTCACTTTCTGATACGGGGCGGGTAAGCCCTGCAAAAAATAAAGCAGGCCCGCCTGCGCGGGCCTGCTTTCTGGTACGGGGGTGCGCGGCGCTGCCAAAGCACACGGCCGTTGTCCTACCCCACCGCACCAAGCCGTTCCGATTCAAACCTTTGTATAAACGCCTGAGCGAAATTACTTATACTTGCGCTTGCGGGCGGCTTCGGACTTCTTCTTGCGGCGCACGGAAGGCTTTTCATACGCTTCGCGCTTGCGCACCTCGGCCAGGACACCACTGCGGGCGGTGCTGCGCTTGAAACGGCGCAGGGCGCTCTCCAGGGATTCGCCCTCCTTGACACGGATCTCCGACATCTTTATCCCTCCCTTGGTCTTTAGACAGGAGTTTGCCGGTCAAAAATTTCTAATCAACCAGTAAACAAAAGTATACTATAAAGCACGGCCGGCTGTCAACCACGTTTTGGCCGGTTCGGGCAAATTCGCATAAAGTTTACAATTCGGGCATTTCCACCGGCGCGGCCGATCCCCCTCAGCCCTGCCCCGCCAGCCCGAACCACAGCGCCAGCGCGCCGTAGATCACCGGCTGGTGCAGCATGTACACAAGCAGGGTGTGCCGGCCGACCGCGCACAGCGGGCGCAGCGGCGCCGGGGCCCGGCCCATCCGCGCCGCCAGCCGGCCGGGGCCGAGGCACCGGGCCAGGAAGTACCCGCACCAGAACAGGAATACCCAGGGCAGCAGCGGGAAATAATCGGCCGAGGAAAACCGGCTCAGGTCGGGCAGGCCCAGCCAGAACCAGTTGCCCGCGTACAGCGCCGCCGGCAGCCGGGCAAGCCGCAGCCCTTCAAACCCCAGGAAGCCGTTGGGCAGCTGGTTGAGCAGCAGGAAGGCCGCCGCCGACCCCGCCAGCCCCGCCGCCGGCGGGACCCGGTCCAGCGCCGGGCGCAGCAGCGCGGTGAGCAGCAGCGCACTGCCGGTCAGGTGCAGCACCCCGAACCAGATGGCCTGGCTGGGCATGACCACCGCCGTGACCACCGTGAGCACCGCCGCGCAGCCCAGCGTGACGGCCCCGTGCCGCCACACCGAGCGGGAGAAGACCACGCTGAACCCGGCGATGAGCAAAAAGCTCCAGCAGATGTACTGCTGCCAGACATGGCAGCCCGGGGCCGTGATGTCATACCAGCCGCCGGGCCGGCCGAAGACATAGACCCAGTCGTACAGGGCATGGTAGGCCAGCATATTCAAAAGGGCCAGGCCGCGCAGCGCATCCAGCTGCCACAGCCGCGGCCCGGGCGCAGGACGCGGCATCCGGGGTTCCTCCTTTACGGGCGATCTGTTGTTTCCACTATACCCGCCGCCGGGTGGGAAGTCAAGCCCCGAGACGGCCGAAAACCTTGCAAACTGCTGAAATTTGCGCTACAATATTTGTAGATTTCGACGAGGTTTGCGGCGGTCCCGGCAGAGGCCCGGCCGCGGCCTTCCCCTTACGAAAAGCAGCAAAGGAGGCTGTTCCCCATGCCGGATATCCGCCTGATCGCCCTGGACCTGGACGGCACTGTGTTTGACGATGAAAAGCGCATCAGCGCCCGCACGCTGCAGGCCATCCGCGCCGCCTTGGACCGCGGCGTGGATGTGGTGCCCGCCACCGGGCGGCAGGCCGGCGGCATCCCCGCCGAATTTCTGCAGATGCCCGGCGTGCGCTACGCCCTGACCGCCAACGGCGCCAGCGTGGTGGAGCTGGCCAGCGGCCGCAGCGTGGTGCGCCTGCCCTTTGACGACGCGCTGGCCCAGCAGGTGCTGGCGGCGGTGCAGCCCTTTGGCGGGGTGATCGGGGTGTTCATTGACGGCGCGTGCTACGGCGACCCCGACAGCGCCGCCCGCGTTGAGAGCACCTGCCCCCCGGCGCTGCTGCCCTATGTGCGGGCCAGCCGCCAGGTGGTGCCGGACATGCCCGCCTGCCTGGCGGCCCACCCCGGCCAGGTGGAGAAGTTCAGCATCCTGTACGGGGACGCCGCCACCCGCGACGCCGCCTGGGCCGCCGTGGCGGCGGCCTGCCCGGGGGCGGAGATCACCAGCAGCGTGCCCTGCAACCTGGAGGTGAACGCCCCCGGCGTGAACAAGGGCCGCGGGCTGATGGCGCTGGCCGCCGAGCTGGGGCTGGACCCCGCCCAGGTGATGGCCTGCGGCGACAGCGGCAACGACCTGGCCATGATCCGGCTGGCCGGGCTGGGGGTGGCCATGGCCAACGCCAGCCCCGACGTGCTGGCCGCCGCCGACGCCGTGACGCTGGACAACAACCACGACGGTGTGGCCGCCGCCATTGAGACCTATGTACTGGGGGCCTGAACTTTGTCAACTCTGAAACCCGAACAGCAAGGCCCCGGCCTTGTGGCGCGGTTCGGCGCCGCCGTGCAGGACCTGACCGGCCGGGACGCCGCCGCGGCCCGCCGGCTGCTTTTGCTGGGGCTGCGGGCCCAGCGGGCCCGGCTGACCCTGGCCCCCGACCGGCGGCTGCCCCCGGCCCGCCGGTATGCGGCCCGCGCCGCCATGGACGCCATGGTGCGCCCGCTGGCCAGGGGCGGCAGGTCGGCCATCGTCAACGTCTTTCTGCCCTGCGAGCTTCTGCAGGCTTTCGGCGTCGCCCCGCTGTTTGCCGAGGGGCTGTCCTGTTACCTCAACGGCGCCCGGGCCGAAAAGTTCTTTCTCCACCGGGCCGAGGAGGGCGGGGTCTCCCCCAACTTCTGCAGCTACCACAAGGCGCTGCTGGGCGCCGGGTTCAGCGGGCTGCTGCCCCGGCCGCTCTTCACCGCCTGCACCTCGCTGGCCTGCGACGCCAACAACCTGACCTTCCGCCGCCTGGCCGAAGAGTTCGGCGTGCCCGCCTTCTACATCGACGTGCCCTACACCCGGGACGAGGCGGCGGTGCGGGAGGTGGCCGACCGGCTGCGGGAATTTGCCGAGTTTCTCTCGCAGCGCACCGGCCGCCGGCTGAATGAGGACGCCCTGCGCGCCGCCGTGGCCCGCAGCGGCCGCACGCTGGACCTGCTGGCCCGGGCCCGGGCCGCCCTGGCGGGCAAGGTGCTGCCCGGGGATGTGGTGTCGGCTTCCTATGAGGTTTTCGTCGCCCACACGATGTTGGGCACCCCCGCCGCCGAGCGCTACGCCCGGCAGCTGCTGCAGGACGCCCGCAACCCCCGGTATGCCCGGGCGGAAGCAGACTCGCTGCGGCTGGTCTGGGCCCACACGATCCCCTTCTACCAGCCGCCGGTGCAGCGGGCGCTGGACTTTGCCCCCGGCGCCCACCTGGCCGCCTGCGAGATGAGCGCCGACACCCAGGGGCTGGTCATGGACCCCGACCACCCCTACGAGAGCATGGCCCGCCGGCTGGTGTACAACAGCTTCAACGGCGGGGCGGGGCACCGCATCGACCGGCTGCTGGAGCTTTGCCGCCAGCAGCAGGCCGACGGGCTGATCTATTTCTGCCACTGGGGCTGCAAGGGCACCCAGGGCGCCGCCCAGCTGGTGCGCAGCCGGCTGGAGGAGGCCGGATACCCGGTGCTGCTGCTGGACGGGGACGGCTGTGACCGGGCCAACGCCAGCGACGGGCAGACCGCCACCCGGCTGGAGGCGTTCCTGGAGATGCTGGCCGCCGCCCGCCGGGAGCGGGCGGACCACGCCGGAAAGGAGGCGGGCGCATGACCGTCTATTATGCCTGCAAATACGCCCCGCTGGAGCTGATCGCCGGTTTCGGCGCGGACTGCGCCGCGCTGGACCCGCTGGCCGAGAGCTTTTCCTGCGCCGAGCGCCACGCCCACCCGAACCTGTGCGGCTACGCCAAGGCGGTGCTGGAACAGGTGGAGCAGTCCCGGGTGCGGGCGCTGGTGCTGACCAACTGCTGCGACGCGATGCGCCGGGTCTACGATGTGCTGGAAGCCTCCGGCGGGCTGGATTTCCTCTACTTTCTGCCGCTGCCCCACCAGACCGGTCCGGCAGCCCGGGCCCGGCTGGCCCGGGACCTGGGGCGGCTGGCCCAGGCGCTGCAGGCTTATACCGGCCGCGCCTTTGACCCGGCGCTGGCCGCCCGGGCCTTTGTGCGCCGCAGCCGGCGGCCGGGGCCCCACATCACCCTGCTGGGGGCCCACGGGGGCAGCGTGCTGTACCACACCGTGCAGCAGGCTTTCTCGCTGCCGGTGGTGGACGCCACCTGCAGCGGCAACCGCCGGGTGGAATTGCCGGGCAACCACCTGCCCGACACACTGGCGGCCTTTCTGCCCGTTTACGCGGGGGCGCTGCTGGACCAGCCCCCCTGTATGCGGATGGAGGCCGCCCTGCCCGGCCGCCGGGCCCTGGTGGACCGGGAGACGGCGGGGGTTGTGTACCACACGGTCCAGTTCTGCGATTACTATGCCACCGGCTTTGCGGTGCCGGGAACGGAGGCGGAAACCATCCCCATGTTGAAGATCGAAACCGACTGCACCCGCCAGACCTACACCAGCGGCGGCGGGCAGCTGAGCACCCGCCTGGGCGCCTTTGCCGAGAGCATCGGCGCCCAGCCCCGGCAGGAGAGCGCCGACGCCGTCACCCACCCCGGCGCCCGGTACGCCGCCGGCATCGACTCGGGCTCCACCAGCACCGATGCGGTGATCCTGGACCGAAGCGGCCGGATCGTGGCCTACAGCATCGTGCCCACCGGCGCCGGGGCCAAGGCCGGCGCCCGCCAGGCGCTGGAGGAGGCGCTGACCCGGGCCGGCCTGACCGAAGCCGACCTGGGCGCCCGGGTGTATACCGGATACGGGCGGGACTTTATCGGCGGCGAAGGCGGCGCGGCGGTGACCGAGATCACCTGCCACGCCCGCGGCGCCCACCACCTGGACCCGGAGGTGCGCACCGTGGTGGACATCGGCGGGCAGGATTCCAAGGTGATCCGGCTGGACGCCGAGGGTGCGGTGCAGAACTTTGTGATGAACGACAAGTGCGCCGCCGGCACCGGGCGGTTTTTGGAGATGATGGCCCGCACGCTGCAGATGCCGCTGAGCGAGATGAGCACGCTGGGCCTGGCCTGGAAGAAGGATGTGACCATCTCCAGCATGTGTACGGTGTTTGCCGAGAGCGAGGTGGTCAGCCTGGTGGCCCAGAGCACCGCCCCGGCGGACATCATCCATGGGCTGAACAAGAGCGTGGCCGGGCGCACCGCCGCCCTGGCCAAGCGGGTGAACGGCACCCCCAAGTACATGATGACCGGCGGGGTGGCCAAAAACCAGGGTCTTGTGAAGGAGCTGGAAAAGAGCCTGGGCGCCCCGGTGGAGGTCAGCGAGTACAGTCAGCTGTGCGGGGCGCTGGGGGCCGCGCTCTTTGCGCTGGACGCCCTGAACCGCACGTCGGACCCGGCGGGCGAAAAATAGCTTGCCATTTTCCGGTGAATCGAATACAATGTGAAGAAGGTGTGCCCTGCGGCGCGCCCTCTTTTAACAATACAAAAATAGAGAAGGTGCGATTATGGCTTGGAATCTTCTTGTGGGACAGTCCGGCGGGCCCACCGCCGTGATCAACTCCAGCCTGGCCGGCGTGTATGAGAGCGCCAAGGCTTTTGGCGCTGAGCATGTGTACGGGATGCAGTACGGCATCGAAGGGCTGCTGGAAGGGCGGATCGTGGATCTGGACCGGCAGCTGGGCGACAAAATGGCCATCGAACTGCTCAAGCGCACCCCCTCCAGCTTTCTTGGCAGCTGCCGCCACAAGCTGCCCGACGCCGAGGTGAACGAAGCGCCCTACCAAACGCTGTTCCAGCTGTTTGACCGGTACAAGATCGGGGCGGTGCTGTACATCGGCGGCAACGACAGCATGGACACCATCGCCAAACTGGCCGCCTACGGCGCCGCCAAAAACAGCGACATCCGGTTTATCGGCGTGCCCAAAACCATCGACAACGACCTGGTGGGCACCGACCACACCCCCGGCTACGGCAGTGCGGCCAAGTACATCGCCACCATTCTGAAGGAAGTCATCTGCGATTCCAGCGTCTATGACATCCGCAGCGTGACGGTGGCCGAGATCATGGGCCGCCACACCGGCTGGCTGGCCGGCGCCGCCAGCCTGGCCGCCGGCAGCGACAGCGACGGGCCGGACATCATCCTGCTGCCCGAGCGGGTGTTTGACGAGGAGGCGTTCCTGGCCCGGGTGGCCGAGCTGGAAGCCCGCCGCCACAATGTCATCATTGCGGCCAGCGAGGGGGTCAAGAACCGGGACGGCGTTTTCCTCTGCGATCTGGTCAGCACCGCCGGCCAGCTGGACGCCTTCGGCCACAAGGCGATCCTGTCCGGCACCAGCCGCTATCTGGCCGACCTGATCCGGGTGCGGCTGGGCTGCAAGACCCGCGCCATCGAGTTTTCCACCCTGCAGCGGTGCGCTTCCCACCTGGCCAGCCGCACCGACATCACCGAAGCCTACCAGGTGGGCGGCGCGGCGGTGGAGGCCGCGTTCCGCGGGCAGACCGGCAAGATGTGCGGCATCCGCCGCCTGGCCGACCAGCCCTACCGCACCGAGACCGCACTGGTGGATGTGGCCGCGGTGGCCAACCGGGAAAAGTGCGTGCCCGCCGAGTGGATCACCCCCGACGGGATGCAGGTGACCGCCGACTTTGAGCGGTACGCCCGCCCGCTGATCCAGGCCGAGCTGACCCCTATCTACATCAACGGCGTGCCCCAGCACATCCACCTGGAGACCGAGTGATCTCCGCCCGTTTCCCCGTACTCGCAAGACTGCAAAAAAGCCGCTTCCCCGAAAGGGAAAGCGGCTTTTGTCTTTGCGGGGTCGGCGGCGATCAGGCGAAGACGACCCAGAAGTAGATGTAGGCCGGGATCACGGCGGCCAGCGTGAAGGGGATGCCGATGCGGCAGAAGTCGCTGGTCTTGACCTCGTAGCCTTCCCGGCGCAGGATGCCGATGCCGGCAATGTTGGCCGACGCGCCGATGGGGGTCATGTTGCCGCCCAGCGTTGCGCCGGACAGCAGGCCGAAGTAGAGCAGCGTCGGGTCTATGCCCAGGGTGGAAGCCAGGCCGGTGACCACCGGCAGCATCGTGGCCACATAGGGGATGTTGTCGATGAAGGCGGAGAAGAGCACCGACGCCCAGACGATGACCGTGTAGATCAGGAAGACGTTGCCGCCGCCCATCTTGGCCAGCAGGCCGGCGGCCGCATCCACCACCCCCATGTGGGTGATGCCGCCGATGACCAGGAACAGCCCCAGCAGCAGGCCGATGGTCTCAAAGTCGATGGACTTGATGGGGCCGGTGAACGCCTCAGTCTTGCGGGTGCGGACATAGGTGTAGACCATGCCGATGACAAAGAGGGTCACGCAGATCAGACCGTTGGTGATGTCGGGCTTGCTGGGCAGGAAGGAGGCCGAGATCAGCAGCACGATCATGCCCGCCAGCAGCACGGTGGGGACATAGTCGGTGACGGGGGTCAGCTGGGTGGCGCGGTCGATGGGCTTTTTCTCCTTGCGGAACAGCCAGGCCAGGATCAGCGCCGAGGCGACGGCGCCCAGCTCCACCGCAAAGAAGATGCCGGGGCGGCCCTTGTACCAGAAGAAGTCCAGGAAGCTCATGTCGGCGTAGGAGCCCAGCATGATGGCGGTGGTGTCGCCCACCAGCGTGGCAGCCCCCTGCAGGTTGGAGGACACCGCGATGCCGATGATGAAGGGCACCGGGTTGGTGTTGAGCTTTTTGCAGATGGCCAGCGCCACCGGGGCCACCATCAGCACGGTGGCCACGTTGTCCACAAAGGCCGAGATGATGCCGGCAAAGAGGGCCAGCGCCACGGCGGCCATCTGGACATTGGGGACCTTGGTCATGATCATGTCGGCCAGGCGGGCGGGCATGTGGCTGTCGATGAACAGCTGCACCAGGCCCATCGTGCCGGCGATCATCAGCAGCACGTTCCAGTCGATGGCGGTGAAGATCTGGTCCAGCGGCAGCATCCCGGTCAGGATGAACACCAGCGCCGAGGCCAGCGCGATGTAGGGGCGGTACTTGCTGAAGGTGAGCATCAGCACATAGGTGATGGCGAACAGGATCAGCGCGTAAATCATAAGCAAACCAGCTTTCTGCGGCCGACGGGCGGCCGGCTTTTTTCCTGATAACTATACATAACTATACAATGGAAGCCGCCAAAATGCAAGCGCCGGGCCCTGGCCGCCGGGCTTCTTTGCCTTTTCTTTGGCGGGAATCCCCAAAACGCCGCCCGGTTTTTTAGGCAGTTTCCTGCTTGACAGCGAGTGGGGGGCATGGTACGCTGGGCATGTAAGAATCCATCTCTGTTGGGAAGTTTTTCCGCCAGCGTGCCCTTCCCCGCCAACGGCGGCCCGGCCGCCGCACAACAAGGAGGTTCCCTGTATGAGAAAGCGGATGCTGACAGCGGCCCTGGCTGCCCTGCTGCTGGGCGGCTGCGGCGCCCCGGCGGCGGACCCGGCCGCGTCCGAACCGCCGGCGTCCGGCGCGGCCGCCGAGGCCGAAACGCCGACCGCCGACGCCGATACCAACGCCGCCCCCGACGCAGCCGGGGCCGACCCGGTGGTCACCGAGACGAACACCACCTATTACCTGCCCGACGGCACCGTGGCCGCCGAGACCCGCACCACCTATGTCTATGACGAGACCGGGCTGGCCCTGTCCGCCCAGGTCGAGCAGGACGGCGCGGTGCTGATGCGCACCGAAAACGTTTACGACGAAGCCGGCCTGCGCACCCAGGCCCTTGTGTACGACGGCGAGGGCAACCTCACCGCCACCAACACCTTCGACGCCGCGGGCAATCTGCTGAGCCTGACCGGCCGGCCGCAGGCGCCGGGCGCCGGCGGCGAGGTCCAGGAGATCAGCCAGACCCGCACCTATGACGAGCAGGGCCGGCTGGTGGAGAGCGAGAGCGTCACCGCCGCCGGCACCCAGCTGGACCGCTACACCTACAACGGGGACGGCACCGGCCGCATGGAGAGCACCCTGAACGGCGAGGCCCAGTACACCGAAGCCCTGACGCTGGACGAGGCGGGCAACATCCTGACCCGGACCCGTACCGACAGCGCCGGGCAGCTTACCAGCGAGAGGACCGCCACCTACAACGAAAACGGCGACCCGCTGACCGAGACCACCACCGACGCCGACGGTGCCGTGGTCAGCGAAACGGTCTGCACCTATGACGAGGCCGGCAACCTGCTGACCCAGACCCGGACCATCCAGGGCACCCCGCGGGAGATCAGCTGCACCTATGACGGGCACGGCAACCAGCTGACCAGCCGCCGGACGGAGGACGGCGTGCTGGCAGAGGAATCCGTCTCCACCGTGCTGCCGCTGGACGAAGCGCTGGCCCGCCAGGGCTGAGCCCGTTTTTGTGCCCGATTATACCGAAAGGCCGTTCCCCGGCAGGGGAACGGCCTTTGCTGTGCGGTGATTCAGTGGGTCTGCACGGCGGCTTCGCTGTCCTTTTTGGCGGCGAAGTAGGCCCGCAGCGAGTTGACGACGATGGTCAGGCCCAGCGCGATGAGCAGCACCGCGATGATCAGCTGCAGCCCTTCCACCCAGAAGGTGGCGCTGCCGGCCTGATAGGCCTGCACCATGGCGATGAGCCGCTGTACCAGCGCCGTGAAGGTGACGCAGAGCATGATGATCAGCGGCGGGAAAAGCATCCTGTTGTTGCGGCCGGTCACCTTCAGGAACACGCAGAGGGTGACGAGCACCAGCGCGCTGAGCAGCTGGTTGGCCGAGCCGAACAGCGGCCAGATGTTGTTGTAGCCGATCTTGGCCAGGATGAAGCCGTAGACCAGCGTGATGACGGTGGACACATAGGTGTTGCACAGGACCTTGCGCCAGGGGGCGGCGTTTTCCATATCGTCCACACTGAACAGTTCCTGCCAGCTCATGCGGCCGATGCGGGAGACGGCGTCCAGGCTGGTCAGGGCCAGGGCGGACACACACATGGTCATGAAGCACTGGGCCACATACACCGGCACGCCGAACATTTCAAAGAAGCCGGCCACGCCGGTGGAGAAGATCTGGAACGGGGTGCCGGCGGCGGGGGTGCCGTCGGCCGCGGCGGCCGCGCCGGCCACGCACAGGGCCAGCACCGCCAGCAGGCTTTCGGTCACCATGGCGCCGTAGCCCACCTTGAGCATGTCCTTCTCGTTCTCGATGGTCTTGGAGGAGGTGCCGGAGGACACCAGGCTGTGGAAGCCGGAAACCGCGCCGCAGGCCACCGTGACGAAGAGGATCGGGAACAGGTCGCCCAGGCTTTCGTTGTGGAAGCCGGTGTACACCGGCAGGTTCATGGTCGGGTGGGCCACCAGGATGCCCACCACGGCGCCCAGGATCATGCCGGCGAACATGAAGGTGGTCATGGCGTCCCGGGGCTGTTTGAGCAGCCACATCGGCAGCACGGCGGTGAAGAAGATGTAGACAAAGGTGATGTACAGCCAGGCTTCTTTGCCGAGGATCAGCGGGGCCACCATGCCCAGCGCCAGCGAAACGACGGTGAAGGCCAGGGCGATGACCCCCTCCTTCCAGCCTTTGAACTGGAACTTGCGCTGCAGCAGGCCGAACAGGATGGCGAAGGCGATGAAGAACAGCGAGATGCTGCCGGCGGCGCCGTTGGTGGTGGCGGCGGCGGCCAGGGCGCCTTCGGTGTCATAGGCGTTGAAGGTGCCGGCCACCATGTCGGCAAAGGCGGCCACCACCAGGCCGCAGAACAGCCAGCTGAAAACCAGGAACAGCTTGCGGCCGGTCTTGCCGATGTACTTTTCGATCAGCAGGCCCATGGACTTGCCTTCGTTCTTGACGCTGGCGTACAGCGCGCCGAAGTCGGTGACGGCACCGAAGAAGATGCCGCCCAGCAGGATCCACAGCAGCACCGGCAGCCAGCCGAAGGCCGCCGCCTGGATGGCGCCGGTGACAGGGCCGGCGCCGGCGATGGAGCTGAACTGGTGGCTGAAAACGGTCCAGCCGTCGGTGGGGACATAGTCCTTGCCGTCGTTTTTCACAACGGCCGGGGTCTTGGCGGCCGGGTCGATGCCCCAGCTGCGGGCGATCCAGCGCCCGTACAGCGCGTAGGCGCCCACCAGGCACACCGCCGCAATGAGTACGATCACGAGTGTGTTCATGTTGAATTCCTTCCTCTTTTGGTTTGTCGCAGCCGGCATCAGGCGGTGCAGGCCGGGGCAGCGGCCTATGCAAACAGCCCCCGCCTTTGCCGCACGGGTTGCCCGTGCTTTGCAAAGACGAAGGCTGTACAGAGTTCTTCTGCGCGGCTTCCGCGTTACCACTTTGCTTGCCGCCCCGAACCATGGCCGGGAATCCGCGCACTTTTGGATTCCCCCTGCCCGGGGCAGCCCCTTACCTGCGGCCGCCGGGGCCCTGCCCCGCACCGCAGCCCCGGATAACGGCGGGAGACCCGGCCGGCGCTACTGCCCGCCGCGGCGGGGTTCGCACCGGCTGCTGGCAGGTGAGGACCCCTTCGCGCCTTGCTGCCGCCTCGCACAACCGGCGGCTTTCTGGGAGCGGTGTTGCAAAAGGGCCATTGTCCTGGTCACTGCATTTGCCTGATGAAACTGCATATATACTCTACACCTTTCCGCTGTTTTTGTCAATTTCGTCTCCATATTTCGGAATTTTGCAGGTTTGGGCAGCATTTTGTCCAAATTATTTGGATAAAATGTGAACATTGCAGCCGTTTCTCCCGGTCTTGCTGCACATTTATGCAGTCTGCCCCGCCCGGATGGATGCAAGCCCGATACAATCCCGCCTTATGATGGGGGCATTCCACAAATACCGCCCTTGGCGCGGCGCCCCGCCGCCCGGACCGGAAAGGAGCTGCATCCCATGAAACTGTTTGCCAATCCCCTGAGCAAGAAACTCACCGCCGCGGTCCTGTTGGGCTGCCTGACCGCCGCCGCCCTGCTGGGCTGCCGCCCGGACCCGGCCGGGGACGCCTCCCCTGCCGAGCCCCCCGCCGCCACCGAAGCCCCCACAGCCACCGAGGTCCCGGCCCCCACCGAAGCCCCGGCCCCGACCGAGGCCCCCGCGCCGGACAGCGAGGCCCCCGACACGACCCCCGCGCCGGACAGCGAGGCCACGGCCCCCGATGAAGCCGCCGCCCCCGATGAAGCCCCCGCGCCGGACAGCGAAGTCACCGCCGAGGCAGAGAGCCGAGGTGAAGCGGCGGACCAGCCGGCCGCCGAGGCCGCGGCCACCGTGTATGCCGAGGAAGAGCTGTCGGCCTTCACCCGGGACTGGTACGACGAAGTGCCGGCCGGCAGCGGCAACTGGGTACACCGGGCCGCCGACCCCGAAGCACAGCCCGACGTGTACTATGAGGAAGTCCCCAAAGGCAGCGGCAACTGGGTGCCCCGGACAGCCGAGTAAGGCATCCGACAGAAAAATCCCCGCAGCGCTCCGCCCAAAAAGCGGAGCGCTGCGGGGATTTTTTATAGGGGGCTTATGGCAAGGGTGCGTCCATCAGGACAGCGAACCGTTGGGGGAACAATACAGGGTGACGCTGGGGTAAATCTCAACATTGTCCGTACCACGACGCATTGTGCCGCTAGCCACAGCAGAGTTGCCGCTGGGACGGGCGCTGGAACTGACGCAGTACCACACGTTGTTGTGAATGCTGTATGTGCAGGACGCAGCCTGGCAAACGGCGCTACTGCCGGTGTAGGTAAATGTACCATTGACAGTAAAGGTCCATGCAAGTCCACCATCATAATAATTAAAATCTTTATGTCCTGAAACCGGCCCACTGCGTGTCAGTGGTTCGTTTTGATATACAGAAACAACCGCATAACTGCCGTCCGGGTAAGTTTCCGTATATTGCTTTACCAGCGTTTCGTTCGGTTGCGCTGCCACAGCACTGACAGAGAGCAGTGAAAACAACACAAAAAACAGCATGAAAGAAATGAAAATCGCTGCCAAACTTTTCTTCTCTACCATAAAGAATTTCCCTCCACCGGTGTGTTTGTCGGAATCGGCCCTTCAATAACTTCTGCTTCTTCGATTATGACATACCCGGGTTGTGTAATCTTGTTGACCGCGATACGGCCAAAGCAAAACAAGACGTAAATCAAGGTCAGTCCCAGTATAGTTACTACCGCTACCCGCCGCCAGCGGAAACGCCTGGCCTCCCGCTTGATCTGCTCGGCGTCCAGGCTGTTCAGGATGTGGTCCGCGGCTTGTCGCGGGCTGCCGAACTCCCCTTCCAGGTCGGCCCAGGTCGCCGCCGGGTTTTGCTCCAGGTATTCGTCCAGGCTGCGGCGCATATCCTGCAGGGTCCGGCGGCGCAGCTGGGGTACCGAAGCCAGTTCTTTGCGCAGCGCCGCGCAGTACCGCTTCCGCAGCCGGGCGGCGGATCTGGTTTGCGCTTCGGTCATTCCCCGGTTCCCCCTTCCAGCCGCAAAATGGCGCGGACACCCTCCTGCACGCCGAGATACTCTGCCAGGCTCTGGCGGAAGTAGGCTTCCCCGGCCGGTTCCAGGTGGTAATAGGTGCGCTTGCGGCGCTTGCCCACCAACTCCTCCCGGGCAGAGATGTAACCGCCATCCTGTAAGCGATAGAGCGTCGGGTACATAGATGTTTCCTGTAATACAAATTTTCCGTGGCTGCGTTCCCGCAAAGCCTGCGCCATCTCATAGCCATACATGTCCTGTTCGGACAGCAGGCTGAGCAGCACCAGCTCGGTCACGCCGCGCTTGAGATTGTCAGAGATTCCCATGGGTTCCTCGGTCGTTCGTATACTTTATTGCTAGCAAATAAAATATAGCAGATTTAACAAATGGCGTCAATACTTGTTGGTGAATAGTAATATTGAAAAAAACTTCTGTTTGTCTTATGATATAAGCAAGTCGATCGTTTCAATAAAAGGAGGGGTTTCCATGAAGCCGACCATCCAACGCCGCGTTCTCCCTGTTTTGCTGGCGGCGGCCCTTCTGGGCGGCTGCGGGCCGCAGGGCGGGGACCCGGACCTGGAATTTCCGCAGACCGGCTGGGAGATGAACGCCGGGCAGGTCATGGAAGCCTGGGGCGCCACCCCCGAGGAGGTCGGGAACCGGACGGCCGCCGGGCGGGGCACCACCTTCACCCTGACCGACCGGGAGGTGTTCGGCGCCCAGGCCGAGCAGATCACCTTCTCCTTCCTTAATCTGAAGCCGGGCGAAACAGGGGACCTGCAGCAGTTTGACGCCGAGGCCCTGGCCGGCCAGGAGGTGCTGGTGGGCGTTTGGGTGCAGTATCCGGCCGGGACCGATGCACAGGCGGTCACCGATGCGCTGGACGCCCGGTACGGCGACGCCGCCCTGACGGAATTGACGGTGTATCCCCTCTTTTCCGCCCTGGACACCGGCGCGGCTGCCGAGACGCTGAAGGCGGACGATACCCGGAAACTGTGGGGCAGCGCCCCCGTCGCCAGCCGGCTGACCGACGCCAACACCGAGTTCTGCCGGGAAAACTGGCCGCTGTACCGCACGGAACTCAAAACCGACGCCGACTGGGACGCCTTTGCCAGCCAGGGGCGCCTGGTCACGATCGTCTGCGAACAGCAGCAGGAGGGGCTTTCGGTCTGGTTCAACGCCTACGATCTGGCCGTCTGCAATGAACTGACCGCCCGCCAGGACGCCTGACCCCGGCGGACACCGCGCCCCGTTCCGGTCCGCCGTTCGGTAAAATGGACATACCGCGGCCGCATTTGTCGGCAGATCGCCGCCTTGACTTCGCCTTTGCCCGATGCTACCATAAACGTATAGACTCTCCCCGTTCCGCTGCTTGGCCCGATGCACTGAAAAGAGGAGGCGAACGCCATGAAAAAGAGATCCGTTTTCCGCCGGCTGTGGGTGATCCCGCTGGCCGCGGCCCTTCTGGCCGGCTGCGCCGCCGGCGGACAAGACGAGGCGGCACAGGAGACATCCTCCGCCGCCACCGCCGAGACCGTGGCCGTCGCCCTGGAGGCCCCGCTCCCCGCCGCCGAGGAGGAGGCGCAGGAGGATGTGATCCTGATCCACCCGCAGCCTGTGCCGGAGAACCTGCCCGAGAGTTGCCCGCTCTGCGGCGGAATGATGGAAGACCGCCGCCTGGACACGCGGGAGGGCGGCCTGGCGGTGCGGGACTGCATCCATGAAGCATACGGGGAGGATTACCACTTCCCCAACTACGCCGTGTACCAGCGGATCTGCACCGAATGCGGCGAATGGCAGAGCGATACCTGGCAGACCTACACCGGCGCCGACCGGGTGGAATGCCACGGATACCAGTAAAGAGCGCCGGGCGCAGCCGCCGGCCCATGGCGGAACCGATTGTTGACAACGAACGGCCCGCGGCCTTCCGAATTTGCTACGGAAGGCCGCGGGCCGTTTTCTGCGGGGCGGCGGGTCACACGCCGGCCGGCAGTTTTGTTTCCAGTTTGGGGGCGCCGCCGGCCAGATCCTCGGCGGTGAGGGCGGCGGGGGCGGCGGGCTTTTTGGTCAGGTTCTCCTTGCCCACGGCCAGCATCAGTTTGATGCGGTTTTCCTGGTTGACCCGGGTGGCGCTGGGGTCGTAATCCACCGGGGTGATGTTGGCTTCGGGGTGCAGGGCGCGGATCTTGTTGATCATCCCCTTGCCCACGATGTGGTTGGGCAGGCAGCCGAAGGGCTGGGCGCAGACGATGTTGGGGTAGCCGCCCTCCACCAGCTCGATCATTTCGGCGGTGAGCAGCCAGCCCTCCCCCATCTTGGCCCCCAGCGAGATGATGCCCTCGGGCTTTTTCATCAGTTCCCGGAAGGACCCCGGCGCATAGAAGCCGTTTTTGCGCATGGCCTCGTTGCAGCTTTCCCCGATGGAATCCAGCCAGGACAGCAGCATATCCGCCCCGCCGGCCACCAGCTTGCTGCCGCCGTACAGCTCCACGTCCAGCGTCTGGTTGGCGATGCAGTACTCCACAAAGCCCATCAGGCCGGGCAGGTTGACCTCGCAGTCCTGGCTTTCCAGGAACTTTTCCAGGTCGTTGTTGCCAAGGGGGGAGTATTTCACATAGATCTCGCCCACGACCCCCACCTTGACCTTGGGGGTCACGGTGCGGGGGATCCCGGCATAGTCCGCCGCGATCACCGGGAACTGGCGCTTCATATCGTGGGCGCTGAAGTTGCGGTTTTCCCGCATCCAGGACTGGATCTCGGCGACCCAGCGCTCGGTGGCGGCGTCGGCGGCGCCGGGGTGGTCCTCATAGGGTTTGACCTGGCTGCGCAGCGCGCAGAGCATGTCGCCGTAAAAGATGCTGGCAATGACCTTGCGCAGCAGCGGCAGGGTGATGGGCAGGCCGCTGCCCTTTTCCAGCCCCGAGAAGTTCAGCGAGGCCACCGGGATGTTGCCGTAGCCGGACTTGACCAGCGCCTTGCGCAGCAGCTTGATGTAGTTGGAAGCCCGGCAGCCGCCGCCGGTCTGGGTGATGAGCAGGGCGGTGTGGTCCAGGTCATACTTGCCGCTGTTCAGCGCGTCGATAAACTGGCCGATGACCAGCAGCGCCGGGTAGCAGGTGTCGTTGTGAACGTATTTCAGCCCCAGCTGGGCCACCTCGCTGCCGCAGTTGCCCAGCACCTCCACATTGTAGCCCTCGCACTCCAGCGCGGCGGCCATCAGGCGGAACTGGGTCACGGCCATGTTGGGGATCAGGATCTTGTGGGTCTTGATCATGTCTTTGGTGAAATTGGGGGTCATGTATTCCATAGGGGTCAGTTCCTCCGTTTTTCGGCCTCTTCCCTGCGCTCCTCCAGCGCGGCAAAGAGGCTGCGCAGCCGGATGTTCACGGCGCCCAGGTTGGTGATCTCGTCGATCTTGAGCTGGGTGTACAGCTTGCCGCCTTCCTGCAGGATCTCCCGGGTCTCGTCGGTGGTGATGGCGTCCAGCCCGCAGCCGAAGGAAACCAGCTGCACCAGGTCCATATCCGGCTGGGTGGTGCAGTATTTGGCCGCCGCATACAGCCGGCTGTGGTAGGTCCACTGGTTGAGCACCGAGGTGGGGAATCGCTCCACCAGATGGCTGACCGCGTCCTCGGTGACGACGGCCGCCCCCTGGCGGACGATGAGCTTGTCAATGCCGTGGTTGACCTCCGGGTCCACATGGTAGGGCCGGCCGGCCAGCACGATGATGTGCCGCCCTTCGGCCCGGGCCCGGGCGATGATCTCGGCGCCCTTGGCGCGCACCTGCTCCATGTGGCGGGCGTACTCGGCATAGGCGGCGTCGATGGCCGCCGCCACCGCCTTGCGGGGCAGACCGGGGAAGTATTTGTCCAGCACCGCCGGGAAGCGCCTGGTAAAGTCCTTGCGGCGGGCCAGGTTCAGGTAGTCGTAGATGAAGGTGGTGTTTGCCAGTTCGTGGCAGTTGCCCGCGAGCACCTCGGGGTAGTAGGCCACCACCGGGCAGTTGTAGTGGTTGTCGCCCAGGTGTTCGTCCACGTTGTAGCTCATGCAGGGGTAGAAGACTGCGTCCACCCCCATCTTGACCAGCTCGGCGATGTGCCCGTGGGCCAGCTTGGCCGGGAAGCAGGCGGTGTCGCTGGGGATGGTGGCCTGGCCTTCCTGGTAGAGGGCCCGGCTGGACACCGGGCTGGTTTTGACCGTAAAGCCCAGCCTGGTAAACAGCGTATGCCAGAACGGCAGCAGTTCATACATGTTCAGGCACAGCGGCAGGCCGATGGTGCCGCGGCTGTTTTCCAGGTTCTGGGGCTTGTAGTCCAGCAGCAGGCCCAGCTTGTAGGCGTAGAGGTCCAGGTCCTCGTCGGTGGCCTTGCCGGTGACCGGCTTGTCGCACCGGTTGCCCGAGATGAACCGCTTGCCGTCGGCAAAGATGTTGACGGTGAGCTGGCAGTGGTTGCCGCAGCCCTGGCACTGGACGGTGTTGACCTTCTGGGTGAAGGCTTCCAGCTCGGGCAGGGTGAGCACGGTGCTGCGGGCGCCGGGCCGGGCGTGGGCCTTGCCGAAGAGCGCGGCGCCGTAGGCGCCCATCAGGCCGGCGATGTCGGGGCGGATGACCTCCACCCCCATCTCCTTTTCAAAGGCGCGGAGCACCGCTTCGTTGTAGAAGGTGCCGCCCTGCACCACGATGTTGCGGCCCAGCTCCTCGGGGCTGGAAGCGCGGATGACCTTGTACAGCGCGTTCTTGACCACCGAGATGGACAGCCCGGCGCTGATGTTCTCGATGGTGGCGCCGTCCTTCTGGGCCTGCTTGACGCTGGAGTTCATGAAGACCGTGCAGCGGCTGCCCAGGTCCACCGGGCGGTCGGCAAAAAGGCCCAGGGCCGCGAACTTCTTCACATCATACCCCAGCGCCTGGGCGAAGGTCTGCAGGAAGGACCCGCAGCCGGAGGAGCAGGCTTCGTTCAAAAAGATGTTGCTGATGGCGCCGTCCTCGATCTTGAAGCACTTCATGTCCTGGCCGCCGATGTCGATGATGAAGTCCACGTTGGGCATAAAGTGCTTGGCGGCGGTAAAGTGGGCCACCGTCTCCACCAGGCCCCGGTCGCAGTGGAAGGCGTTTTTCACCAGTTCCTCGCCGTAGCCGGTGGTGGTGACGCTGGCGATCTCCAGGTTGGGGTGGTTTTTGTACAGGTCGGTGAGCACCTTGCGCACCAGCGGGATCGGGTTGCCCAGGTTGGGCTGGTAGCTGGTGAAAAGGATGTTGTCGTTCTGGTCGATGACCGCCAGCTTGATGGTGGTGGAGCCGGAGTCGATGCCGATGTGGACGGGGCCGCACTCGGCGCCGAAGGGCACGCAGGGCACCGCCGCCTTCATGTGGCGGGCGTGGAACTCCTCATACTCCTGCTTGGTGGCGAACAGCGGCGGCAGGCTGACATAGGTGGCGGTGGCGCTGTAGCGGCCCAGCCGGTCGATGACCGCGTTCAGGTCGCATTCCTGGTCGGCGTAAAAGGCCGCGCCCAGCGCCACATACAGCAGGCTGTTTTCGGGGCAGGTGCCTTTCAGGTGCAGGGTGTTGTCAAAGCTCTGGCGCAGCACGGAGGAGAAGGTCAGCGGCCCGCCCAGGTAGAGCACCTTGCCCTCGATCGGCCGGCCCTGGGCCAGCCCGGCGATGGTCTGGTTGACCACCGCCTGGTAGATGGAAGCCGCGATGTCCCCGGCCTGGGCGCCCTGGTTGATCAGCGGCTGGATGTCGCTTTTGGCGAAGACGCCGCAGCGGGACGCGATGGTGTAGGTGCGCTGGGCGCCCTGGGCGGCCTTGTCCATCTCATCGGCGGACATCTTGAGCAGGGTGGCCATCTGGTCGATGAAGGCGCCGGTGCCGCCGGCGCAGGACCCGTTCATCCGCACTTCGGTGCCGTGGGTCAGGAAGAGGATCTTGGCGTCCTCGCCGCCCAGCTCGATGATGCAGTCGGTGCCGGGGGCCAGCCGGTTGGCCGCCACGCGGGTGGCGAAGACCTCCTGCACAAAGGGGACCTGGCAGCTGTCCGCCAGGCCCATGCCGGCCGAGCCGGAGATGGCCAGCAGCGCACGGCCGCCGGGCAGATACTGCTCGGCCACCCGGCGCAGCAGTTCCTGGCCTTTTTCCAGGATGTGGCTGTAGTGGCGCTCGTAGGTGGAATATACGATCTTGTCGGCGTCGTCCAGCACGACGCATTTAATGGTAGTGGAACCGATGTCCAGGCCAACTCTCATTCGGAAACCTCCCGGTCATGGGGTAAGGGGCGCACCCCGGCGGACCCGCCGGCGTTCATACGGCGGGCAATCAGTTTATTTTAGCGCAGGTTGGCGAATTTTGCAAGACCTGCCCCGCGCCAGCAAAAAAGCGCACGACGGCACTGCCCTGCGCTCAGGGTGTATCCGGGAAAGACCCGGCACGCCGGACGGGCCCGATACACCTTATTATTATAGACCCGATTTTTGAACGTTTTTTGAACACTTGGCCGGTCTGCAAGCTCACGGCCGGCCGGCGCTGCGGCGCAGCGCGGCCAGTTCGGCGTCGGTCAGCGGCCGCCACTGACCGGGGGCCAGGGCCGGGTCCAGCGCCACCGGGCCGATGGCCAGCCGGTGCAGTTCGTTCACCCCGGCCCCGTATACCCCGAACATCCGCTTGATCTGGTGGTAGACCCCCTGGTGCAGCACCACCTGCACCAGGCAGGGGTCGGGGCCGTCGGGACAGACTTCGGCGGGGTCCAGGCGGGTGCCGTCGGCCAGGGTGACCCCCGCCGCAAAGCCCGCGGTCATGGCCGGGGTCAGCGGGGTGTCCAGCAGCACCCGGTAGGTCTTGGCCACATGGCGGGCGGGGGCCAGGATGTCGTGGGCAAAGGCCCCGTCGTCGGTGAGCAGCACAAACCCGGTGCTGGACTTGTCCAGCCGCCCGGCCGGGAAGAGCTGCCGCCGGGGGTAGGCCCCGGCCGCCAGGTCCGCCACCGTCCTGTCCCGTGCATCCCGGGCGGCGCTGACCACCCCGGCAGGTTTGTTGAGCATCAGGTAGACATACTTTTCGTACCGGCCCGCCAGCGGGCGGCCGTCCACCGCCACTTCGGCCGTCTGCTCGTCCAGCCTGACGTCGGCCTGCCGGCAGACGGCGCCCGCCACCGTCACCCGGCCGGCGGCGATCCGCTTGCGGCTTTCGCTGCGGGTCAGCCCCAGCCGCTCGGACAGGTACCGGTCCAGCCGGATCATAGGGCGGCCTCCGCCGTGACGGCCGCGGTGTGCCCCCGGGTGACCTTGAGCAGGTCGGCGGGGGCGGCTTCGATCTGGGTGCCGATGCGCCCGGCGGACACCAGGATGGTGGGCTTGTCCCGGCAGCTCTCGTCAAAGAAGGTGGCGAAGAGCTTTTTCATCCCCACCGGGCTGCAGCCGCCCCGCACATAGCCGGTGACTTTGAGCAGGTCGGCCACATGCAGCATGGCCAGGCTTTTGACGCCGGCGGCTCGGGCGGCTTTTTTCAGGTCCAGCTCGGCCTCCACCGGGATGACGAAGACGTAGAAGTTCCGGTCGGCCCCCTGGGTGACGAGGGTCTTGAACACCCGGGCCGGGTCCTGGCCGGTGAGCCGGGCGACGGTGGCGCCATCCACCGGGGCGCCCGCCTCGTGGGGGTATTCGTGGGCGGTGTAGGCGATCTTGCTGCGCTCCAGCATCCGCATCGCGTTGGTTTTGGCTTCCTTGGCCATGGGCAGACCCCTCCTTCGGGCATCGTTCGGTCCGCCGCCCCGGGGCGGGGACAAACAAACCGCTTGACTTTAGCGTGTTAAAGTGCTAAACTACCTCCATACCGACACTCGGAGATTTTGGAGGAGCCGCAGATGATTATTGTACTGAAGGACAACGCCGCCCCCGCCGCCGTGCAGCAGTTCTGCCGCGAGCTGGAGGGGATGGGCTTTTCGATCAACGATTCGATGGGCCGGGACACCCACATCCTCGGCCTGATCGGGGATACCAAGTCCCTGAGCGAGAGCTGGGTGCTGGCCAACCCGGTGGTCAAGACCTGCCGCCGGGTGTCGGAGCCCTACAAGAAGGCCAACCGCAAGTTCCACCCGGACGACACCGTGGTGGAGGTGGCCGGGCACAAGATCGGCGGCGGGCAGTTTGTGGTGATGGCCGGCCCCTGCAGCGTGGAGAGCGAGGAGCAGATCACGCTGGTGGCCCGCCGGGTGCAGGCGGCCGGGGCGTCGGTGCTGCGGGGCGGGGCGTTCAAGCCCCGCACCAGTCCCTACAGCTTCCAGGGGCTGCGGGCCGAAGGGCTGGACCTGCTGGCCCAGGCCCGGGCCGCCACCGGCCAGCCCATTGTGACCGAGCTGATGGACGCCGGGCACATCCCGCTGTTTCTGGAGCGCGGGGTGGACATGATCCAGATCGGCGCACGGAACATGCAGAACTTTGAACTGCTGAAGGCGGTGGGCCGCACCCAGGTCCCGGTGCTGCTCAAGCGCGGGCTGGCCAGCACGCTGGAGGAACTGGTGATGAGCGCCGAGTACATCATGGCCGAGGGCAACCCCAACGTGGTGCTGTGCGAGCGGGGCATCCGCACCTTTGAGCCCAGCATGCGCAACACCCTGGACCTGGCGGCGGTGCCGATGCTCAAGCGGATGACCCACCTGCCGGTGGTCATCGACCCCAGCCACGCCGCGGGCATCGCCTTCATGGTGCCGGCGCTGGCCAAGGCCGCCGTGGCCGTGGGGGCCGACGGGCTGATGATCGAGGTCCACAACGACCCGGCCCGCGCCAGGAGCGACGGCGCCCAGAGCCTGACCCCCGACCAGTTCGACGAACTGATGGGGGTGATCCGCCCCGAGCTGGAATTCTTCGGCAAGACGCTGAACTGAGCGCCCCGCCCTTTCCCGAAGCCGCCTCTGCTTAAGGCAGGGGCGGTTTTCTCTTTCTCAGTCAAAGCGGTAGGTCCGCAGTTCGCAGTTGTGGATGCCGAAGGCCGCGTACTCCTCGTTGGTGAGCTCGCAAAAGTAGGAGTGGACCACCCGGGCGATGCCGTTGTGGGCCACCAGCAGGCAGGTGTCTCCCCGGGCGGCCAGCTCGTCCAGCAGGCTGTAGACCCGGGCCGCCACCTGGAGCATCGACTCCCCGCCGCCGAACCGCTCGACAAAATGGCCCTTGGCGGCCTTGAAGGCCAGCCCGTCCCGGGGGGTGCCCTCGAACCGGCCGAAATTCTGTTCCCGCAGGCGGGGTTCCACCTGCAGCGGCCAGCCGGTGGCCGCCGCGATGTGGCGGGCGGTGTCGTGGGCACGGCTCAGGGGCGAACAGAGGATGCGGTCCACCGCCAGGCCCTGCCGGGCCAGCTCGGCCCCCAGCGCCCGGGCCTGGTCATGGCCGCGGGGGGTCAGGGCGATGTCGGTGGCGCCGCAGATCTTGTTTTCCACATTCCAGAAGGTCTCGCCGTGGCGGGTGAAATACAGGGTATGGGCCATGGGTCCCCTCCTTACAGTTCCAGGCCGCGGCGGCGGTCGGCGGTGCGGCGGTGCAGGCTTTCGGCCATCACCACCATCAGCACCAGGATCACCGCCAGGAAATACGGGTAGAGCGCCGCCGTGATGTGCTGGGCCAGCAGGCCGAAGACCGGCGGCATCAGGCAGCTGCCCACATAGGCGCAGGCCATCTGCAGGCCGGTCATGGACATGCTCACGTCCCGGCCAAAGTTGGCGGGGGTCTCGTGGATGATGCTGGGGTAGATGGGCGCACAGCCCAGCCCCACCGTGACGAGCCCCGCAAACAGCGTGCCCTGCCCGCCGGGCAGCAGGATCAGCACCACGCCGGCGGCGATGAGCGCCTGGCCCAGCCGGATCATGTTCTGGTCGGTGATCTTCATGGTCAAAAAGCCGCTGACCCCCCGGCCGATGGTGATGCCCACATAGAACAGGCTGGCCCAGCGGGCCGCGGTTTCGGCGTCGATGCCCCGCACCAGCGTGCAGTAGCTGGCCGCCCACATGCCGGCGGTGGCCTCCAGCGCACAGTAGCACCAGAAGCAGATCAGCACCTGGGGCACGCCGGGGCGGCGGAGCAGTTCGGGGATGGAGTGGTGGGTCGGGGCGACGCCGTCGATGGCGGCGGCCTCGGGGCGCTTCCACAGCCGCAGGCTGAACAGCAGCACCGCCGTGAGGGCGAACTGCAGCACCGAGATGATGCGGTAGCCGCTCTGCCAGCTGCCGCCGGCCAGCGCCCAGCCCATGATGACCGGACCCGCGCTGGCGCCCACACCCCACATGCAGTGCAGCCAGCTCATGTGGCGGCTTTCATAGTGCAGCGCCACATAGTTGTTCAGCGCCGTGTCCACGCTGCCGGCGCCGAGGCCGTAGGGCACCGCCCACAGGCAGAGCTGCCAGAAGGACCCGCTGAAGGAGAAGCCCAACAGCGCCGCCGCGGTGAGCAGCACGCTGAGGGCCGTGACCCCGCCGGTGCCGAGCCGGCGGTTGAGCCGCTCGGAGGCCAGCGAGGAGACGATGGTGCCCGCTGAAATGATCATGGAGACGATGCCCGCCCAGGACAGCGAGGCGCCCAGTTCGGTGTACATGGAAGGCCAGGCCGACCCCAGCAGCGAGTCGGGCAGCCCCAGGCTGATGAAGGCCAGGTAGATGACCGGCAAAAGCAGTGATGCCATACAGAAGTTCCCCTCGATTCCCTGCCCGGGCCCCTTTGCCCGGGCGATTTGATTGCACCGTGCATTATACCATTCCCGCCCGGCTTTGTATAGGGGGAAAGCCCCTGCTTCCGCCCGGTTTTTCGCGGAATTTTTTACGGCAAACAAGAAACCCGGCGCAGTTTGGCTGCGTCGGGTTCAGGCCCGCGGACCGGCCGATTTGCCGGTCCGCGGGCAGGGTTACTGCAGCACCGCGCCCAGGTTGGCGCTGGTGACCTGGCGGGCGTAGCGGGCCAGCCAGCCGGATTTGACGTTGGGTTCGGGGGCCGTGTAGGCGGCCTTGCGGCGGGCGAGCTCCGCTTCCTCCACCAGCAGGGTGATGGAGGCGCCGGGGATGTCAATGGCGATCCGGTCGCCCTCTTCGATCAGGCCGATGGGTCCGCCGGCCGCCGCTTCGGGGCTGACATGGCCGATGGCCGCGCCGCGGGAGGCGCCGGAGAACCGGCCGTCGGTGATCAGCGCCACGGTGGTGTCCAGCTTCATGCCGGCCAGCGCGCTGGTGGGGTTGAGCATCTCCCGCATGCCGGGGCCGCCCTTGGGGCCTTCGTACCGGATGACCACCACGTCGCCGGGGTGGATGCGGCCGTTGTAGATCGCGTCGATGGCCTGCTCCTCACTGTTGAAGACCCGGGCCGGGCCGGTGTGCCGCTGCATTTCGGGGGCGACGGCGCTGCGCTTGACCACGCAGCCGTCCGGCGCGATGTTGCCCCAGAGGATCTGCAGCCCGCCGGTCTCGCTGTAGGGGTTGTCGATGGGGCGGATGGCCTTCTCGTCCAGGATATGGGCGCCCCGGATGTTCTCGCCCAGCGTCTTGCCGGTAACGGTGGGGACCTCCAGGTCCAAAAGGCCCTTCTTGGCCAGCTCGGCCTGCACCGCCGGGATGCCGCCGGCCGCGTACAGGTCGGGCATGTGGGTGGGGCCGGCCGGGGCCAGGTGGCAGAGGTTGGGGGTTTTGGCGCTGATCTCGTTGAAGAGCTTGAGGTCGATGGGCACGCCGGCCTCGTAGGCGATGGCCAGCAGGTGCAGCACCGTGTTGGTGGAGCAGCCCAGGGCCATGTCGCAGGTCAGGGCGTTGCGGATGGACCGCTCGTTGACGATCTGCCGGGCGGTAATGCCCCGGCGCACCAGCTCCATGACGGCCATGCCCGACCGCTTGCCCAGCTGCAGCCGCTTGGCGTAGACCGCGGGGATGGTGCCGTTGCCGGGCAGCGCGATGCCGATGGCTTCGCACAGGCAGTTCATGCTGTTGGCGGTGTACATGCCCGAGCAGGACCCGCAGCCGGGGCAGCAGTTGCAGGTGCAGTCCTCCAGCTGGTCGTCGCTGATCAGGCCGGCCTTGTAGGCGCCCACCGCTTCGAACATCTTGGAAAGGCTGACCTCCTCGCCCTCATAGCGGCCGGCCAGCATCGGCCCGCCGGAACAGACGACGGCCGGCACGTCCAGCCGGCAGGCCGCCATGAGCATGCCGGGCACGATCTTGTCGCAGTTGGGCACCAGCACCAGCCCGTCCAGCTGGTGGGCCATGCACATCGTCTCGACACTGTCGCAGATCAGTTCCCGGGAGGCCAGCGAATACTTCATGCCGATGTGACCCATGGCGATGCCGTCGCAGACGCCGATGGCCGGGATCAGGATGGGTGTGCCGCCGGCCATCCGCACGCCGGCCTTGACGGCGTCGGCGAGTTTATCGAGGTTCATGTGGCCGGGCACGATCTCGCTGTAGGCCGAGACAACGCCGATGAGCGGGCGTTCCAGTTCCTCCGGCGTATAGCCCAGGGCGTAGAACAGGCTGCGGTTGGGGGCGCGCTCGGGGCCCTTCTTCACATTATCGCTGCGCATTGGAATCTACCTCCTAACAATGCCAGACAAAAAGGGGGACGGGGTCCATGGCGGCCCGCCCCCCCGGGGTTGTGTTTACTTCTTCAGCCAGCTCATCATCTTGCGCAGTTCGGCGCCCACCTTCTCGATCAGGTGCTCGCTCTGCATCCGGCGCTCGGCCAGGAAGTGGGTCTTGCGGCCGCCGTTGGGGCTCATCTCGGTGAGGAACTCGCTGGCGAAGGTGCCGTCCTGGATCTCGGTGAGGACCTTCTTCATCTCCTTGCGGGTCTCCTCGGTGATCAGCCGCTTGCCGGTGCGGTAGTCGCCGTATTCGGCGGTGTTGGAGATGGAGTACCGCATCTTGGAGAAGCCGCCCTCGTTGATCAGGTCCACGATCAGCTTCATCTCATGGCAGGTCTCGAAGTAGGCCATCTCGGGAGCGTAGCCGGCTTCCACCAGCGTGTCGAAGCCCGCCTTGATGAGCTCGCAGACGCCGCCGCACAGCACGGCCTGCTCGCCGAACAGGTCGGTCTCGGTCTCCTCCTTGAAGGTGGTCTCCAGGATGCCGGCGCGGCCGGCGCCGATGCCGCAGGCGTAGGCCAGGGCCAGTTCCTTGGCCTTGCCGGTGTAGTCCTGCTCGACACAGATCAGGGAGGGGCAGCCCTCGCCTTCGGTGTACAGGCGGCGGACGATGTGGCCCGGGCCCTTGGGGGCGATCATGATGACATCCACATTCTTGGGCGGGGTGATGGTCTTGAAGTGGATGTTGAAGCCGTGGGCGAAGGCCAGGGCCTTGCCCTCGGTCATATAGGGGGCCACCTGCTTGTTGTAGATGTCGGCGCACAGCTCGTCCGGCACCAGCATCATGACGATGTCGCCGGCCTGAGCGGCTTCTTCCACCTCCATAACGCGGAAGTTGGGGTGGGCGGCGGCGAACTCGGCGGCTTTCTCCCAGTGGGAGGAGCCCTTGCGCAGGCCGACGACAACGTTCACGCCGCTCTCGGCCAGGTTCTCGGAATGGGCGTGGCCCTGGGAACCGAAGCCGATGATGGCGACGGTCTTGCCGTCCAGCAGGCCGAGGTTGCAGTCGGAATCGTAGTACTTGTTGATAGCCATGGGTACATCTCTCCTTTGGTTTTGATGGTTGTATATGGTTGAATTAAAAAGGAAAACACGGGAAAAACTCATGCCTCGCCGCCGGCCGGCGGGTCGGGGCAGCGGGTGCCGGGCAGCGGGAACTGGGCGGCCCGGATCTCCTGCGGGGGTTTCTGCATGTGGGGGTGCTTGCCGCCCCGCTCCAGCGCGGTGACGCCGGTGCGGCAGAGTTCCAGCACCTCGTAGCCGGCGAACATTTTCAGGAAGGCGTCGATCTTTTCCGGCTTGCCGGTAAGTTCCAGCACCATGCTGTCGGGGGAAAGGTCGATGATCTTGGCCTTGTAGATGCTGGCGATCTCCCGCAGTTCGGCCCGGTTGCGGGTGTCGCAGGCCACCTTCAGCAGCAGCAGTTCCCGCTGCAGGCTTTTGTCGGGGGTGAGCTCGAACACCTGGCGGGAAACCTCCAGCCGTTCGGTCTGCAGGATCAGCTGTTCGATCTCCTGGTCCCGGCCGTGGGTGGTGACGGTGATCCGGCTGATGGCCGGGTCGTTGGTGGCCGAGACAGTCAGGCTGTCGATGTTGAAGCCGCGGCGGTTGAAGAGGCTCGACACCCGTGCCAGCACGCCGCTCTGGTTGTCCACCAGCAGGCTGATGACCCGGCGCCGGTCAGCCGGCGGGGCCGTGAAGGTTGACTTGGTCATGGGGCATACCTCCTTTTATTCCATGATGATGTCCTCGATGTCGCCGCCGCCGGGGATCATCGGCAGCACCCGCTCGTCCTTGCCGATGCGGCAGTCGATCCAGCTGGGGCCCTTCTGCTTCATGGCGTCGGCAAAGACGGCGGCGAATTCCGCCGGGGTCGAGGCCCGGTAGCCCTTGGCGCCGAAGCCCTCGGCCAGCTTGACAAAATCGGTGCGGCGGTGGGGGTCGGTGCTGGAGTAGCGGCCTTCGTAAAAGCTGGTCTGCCACTGGCGGACCATGCCCAGCACCTGGTTGTTGAAGATGACCGTGATGATGGGCAGCCCGTAGCTGACGGCGGTGCAGCCTTCGTTGAGGTTCATGTGGAAGGACCCGTCGCCGGTGAGCATGATGACCCGGGCATCCCGCCCCAGCGCCAGCTGGGCGCCGATGGCCGCGCCGTAGCCGAAGCCCATGGTGCCCAGGCCGCCGCTGGTCAGGAACCCGCGGCTTTTGGTGTGGTGCAGGTACTGGGCCGCCCACATCTGGTGCTGGCCCACGTCGGTGACATAGACGGCCTCCGGCCCGGCCTGCCGGCAGATCTCGGCGATCAGCTGGTGGGGGCGCAGCTCGGTGTCGCTGTCCTGGGGGTGGTAGTCCACCTTCTGCCAGCTGCGGATCTGCTCCATCCAGAGTTTGTGCTCGGTTTTTTCCACATAGGGCAGGATGGCCTGCAGCACATAGGCGGCGTCGCCGGTGATGGACATGTCCAGGTCCACGTTCTTGCCCATCTCGCTGGGGTCAATGTCGATCTGAATGACCTTGGCCTTGGGGGCGAAGCGGTCGGGGCTCAGCGCCACCCGGTCGGAAAAGCGGGTCCCCACCGCGATGACCAGGTCGGCTTCGGCCACCGCCTTGTTGGCGGCAAAGCTGCCGTGCATCCCCAGCATGCCCAGGTTGTGGGGTTCGCCGTAGCTGAGCACGCCGGCGGCCATCAGGGTGTGGGTGGCGGGGATGCCGGCCTTGGTCAGCAGGTCCCGCAGCGGCTGGCAGCCCGCCGCGCTGCGCACCCCGCCGCCGAAGCAGACGATGGGGCGCTGCGCCTCGTTGATGAGGCGGGCGGCCTGCCGGGCTTGTTCCTGATCCACCCGGGTGACGGTGCGGATCAGTTCGGGGGTCTTGCGGGTGAACTCGCAGGAATTGGCGGTGACATCCTTGGGGATGTCCACCAGCACCGGGCCCTTGCGCCCGCTCTGGGCGATGCGGAAGGCGTTGCGCATCGTGTCGGCCAGATCCTCGACCCGGCGGACCGTGTAGTTGTGCTTGGTGATGGGCAGGGTGATGCCCTCGATGTAGGCTTCCTGGAAGCTGTCCCGCCCGATCAGGCTGGTGGCCACGTTGCCGGTGAAGGCGACCATCGGCACGCTGTCCATATAGGCGGTGGCGATGCCGGTGACCAGGTTGGTGGCGCCGGGGCCGCTGGTGGCCAGCACCACGCCGGTGCGGCCGGTGGCGCGGGCGTAGCCGTCCGCCGCGTGGGCGGCGCCCTGCTCGTGGGCGGTCAGGATGGTCTTTATGCGGTCGGCGCTCTTGTACAGCTCATCATACAGGTTCAGCACCGCCCCGCCGGGGTAGCCGAACAAGAGATCGACGCCCTGCTCGATCAGCACTTCCACAAAGATCTGGGATCCGGTCAAACGCATAGGGGGACACTCCTTTCTCCTTCTTACACCTGTCTGTTTTTGTCGGGCGGCTTTTCGGGGTGCGCCGACGGGCGGCGGATACAAAAAAGCCGGCCTTTGTCTCCTGTTCGACAAGAGACAAAGGCCGGCCGGCTCTCTGCGGTACCACTCTTTTTGGCATGGGGCCCCATGCCCACTCAGCGGGCTTCGCCGCCCTGTTTGGGGGAAAGCCCTGCACGGTAACGGGTGCGTCCGGGCCGCGGCTACTGAGGTTCGCCGGGCCTGCTCCGGGAGGACTTCGCGCCCGGCCGCCGGCTGCCTTGCACCTTCCGGCAGTTCTCTGGCGGCGGCTTGTGAACGCTACTGGTTCCCATCTGCGCATTTGCGGTATAGTCTGAATTGTACCGCAGATTTTTGTCTGTGTCAACAGTTTTTGTTGAGTTTTCACAAACTCTTGCGCTGTCGGCCGGATCCGTATTATACTGGGTGTAGTGTGAGCGGTTCTCTTGAAGAACGATCAGGGGAGGATTTTGAAAATGACGATTCAGGAAATGGTCGCCCGCCTGAACGGGCTGGTGGTATTCCGCGGGATCCTGGAGGACCCGCTGGTCAAACGGTTCTGCGCGCTGCTGCAGGCGGCGCGGGATTATGACGGCGACCCGGCGGCGCTGACCGGGGCCGCCGGCGCCTTTGAGGCCGCGCTGCTGCCCCGCGGGGAGGATTGGAGCGCCGTGCTGCTGGACCTGCTGCTGGAGGATGACAACCTGTGCATCCGCCGGGCGGCGTCGGGCGGCGCCGGCGAGGTGGCCGAGGCCAACCTGGCGCGGGAGCTGGCGCTGCTGGCCCAGGTGGGCGCACTGACGCCGGACCGGCTGGTGGCCGGGCTGCCCGGCGCCGACACGCTGGTGCAGCAGATGCTGCCGGCGCCCTGGAAGGCCCAGGTGCGGGACTACGCCGCCGCCTACCGGGCCCGCTGCGCCGAGGTGAGCCGCAAAGGCTTCGGGATGTTTGCCCGCCACCACGTCTTCACGCTGGAGGAGGGCTGCCTGACCCCGGTGCGCTACCCCGACCCTCAGCGGCTGTGCGAGCTGCCGGGCTATGAACGGGAGCGGCAGAAGGTGATCGAGAACACCCGGGCGCTGCTGGCCGGCAAACCGGCGGCCAACGTGCTGCTGTACGGCGACGCGGGCACCGGCAAATCCAGCACCGTGAAGGCCATTGCCAACGAGTATGCGGCCGAGGGGCTGCGGCTGGTGGAGATCAAGAAACACCAGCTGTACCAGATGCCCGCCCTGATAGACGAGCTGGCCCAGAACCCGCTGAAGTTCATCCTGTTCATCGACGATCTGAGCTTCGCGGCCAACGACGACAACTTTGCGGCGCTGAAGGCGATCCTGGAAGGCAGCGTGGGCGGCCGCAGCCATAACGTGGCGGTGTACGCCACCTCCAACCGGCGGCACCTGGTAAAGGAGCGGATGAGCGACCGCACCGGCGACGACCTGCATGAAGCCGACACCCGCCAGGAACTGATGAGCCTGTCGGCCCGGTTCGGGCTGACCGTGACCTTCCAGCAGCCGGACAAGGCCCGGTTTGACGCGATCCTGCTGGACCTGGCCCGGCAGTACGGCCTGCAGATGCCCGCCGACCAGCTTTACCTGCGGGGCGAAGCCTTCGCCCTGCGGGCCGGCGGCCGCAGCCCCCGGGTGGCCAAGCAGTTTGTGGAACTGGCCGCCGCCGGGGTGGGGGTGTGACCCGCCCCGGCGCTATACCACCAGCTGGAAGCCGTCGGCTTCCAGCTTTTGTTTGATCTCGGCGATCTGGTCGGCGTCGCGGGTCTCCAGCCCCAGTTTGAGGAAGCAGCTGGTGATGGCCATGTTGGTGTCGCCCTGGTCGTACTGGACGCTGACCACGTTGGCCCCGCAGCCCGAGATGATCTCGCTGACCCGGGTGAGCTGGCCGGGCTTGTCCTCCAGCGCGATGGTCAGGTTGCACTTGCGCCCGCCCATGACCAGGCCGCGGTTGATGACCCGGGAGAGGATGTTCACATCAATGTTGCCCCCCGAGATCAGGCAGACGGTCTTCTGCCCGGCCAGCGGCAGCTTGCCGAACAGCGCCGCCGCCACCGGCGTGGCGCCCGCGCCCTCGGCCACCAGCTTCTGGTTTTCCATCAGCGCCAGGATGGCCGCGGCGATCTCGTCCTCGCTGACCGTGACGATGTCGTCCACATACCGGCGGATCAGCTCGAAGGTCTGTTCGCCGGGGGTCTTGACTGCGATGCCGTCGGCAAAGGTGTCCACCCGGTCGAGGGTGCGGTAGCTGCCGGCCTTCCAGGCGTCGTACATGCTGGCCGCACCGGCGGCCTGCACGCCGTAGACCTTCACCTCGGGGCGCAGGCTCTTGATGGCCAGCGCCACCCCGGCGATCAGTCCCCCGCCGCCGATGGGCACCGCCACGGCCTGCACGTCGGGCAGCTGATCCAGGATCTCCAGCCCGATGGTGCCCTGCCCGGCCATGACCAGCTCATCGTCGTAAGGGTGGATGAAGGTCATGCCGGTCTGCTGCTGCAGCTCCACGGCCCGGTCATGGGCGTCGTCGTAGGTGCCCCGCACCAGCTCCACCCGGGCGCCCAGCCGCTTGGTGCTTTCCACCTTCATGATGGGCGCGCCGTCCGGCATGCACACCACGCTGGGAATGCCCATGCGGGAGGCGGCCAGCGCCACCCCCTGGGCGTGGTTGCCCGCCGAACAGGCAATGACCCCCCGCTCCCGCTCGGCTTCGGTGAGCTGGCTGATCTTGTAATAGGCCCCCCGCAGCTTGAAGCTGCCGGTGACCTGCAGGTTCTCGGTTTTCAGGTACAGCCCCTCGGCCAGCCGCGGCGCGGCGATCAGGTCGGTGCGGCGGGCCACCTCCCGCAGCGCAAAGGCTGCGTGGTAGATCTTGTCCAGTGTGAGCATAACATCCCCCTCGGTGGGTATTGCCCGCCGGGGGGTCAGGTTGCGAAAGCGGCCCGGCCGAAACGGCGGGCCGCTTTCCGCTTCCCCCTTGAAGCAGCGAGCGTATGTGCATGATTATAGTTGAACATGTTTAATTTGTAAAGTGAATTCTTTTCATCTTGTGTGCCCAGGGTGTACAGGTTTCCCGCCTTACGATTTTGTCACCTGCCGCCCCCTTCGCCCCCGGCGTGATATAATAATGGGGAAAGAAAGGAGGCCCCCTATGACCCGTCTGTTTTTGCTGGAAGATGACGAAGCCCTGGCCGAAGCGCTGGCCTGGGCGCTGGAGAAAAACGATTTTGCGGTGACCCGCGCCGCCACCCTGGCCGAAGCCCGGAAGCTGCTGGCCGGCGGGGATTTTGCGCTGCTGGTGCTGGATGTGGGCCTGCCCGACGGCAGCGGGTTCGGGCTTTGCCGGGAACTGCGGACCGCCGGGTCGGCGGTGCCGATCCTCTTCCTGACCGCTGCCGACGAGGAGGTCAGCATCATCCGCGGGCTGGACGGCGGCGGGGACGACTACATGACCAAGCCCTTCCAGCTGGGGGAACTGTGCAGCCGGCTGCGGGCGCTGCTGCGCCGGGCCGGGGGCGCCGCGGCCCCCCAGACGCTGCGCAGCGGCGGGCTGGTCATCGACCTGCCCGGCTGCCGGGTGACCCGCGGCGGCCGGACGCTGGAACTGACCGCCGCCGAGTACCGGCTGCTCTGCCTGCTGGTGCGGCACGCCGGCCAGACCCTGACCCGCCGGGCCATCCTGGACGAACTGTGGGACGGTACCGGCGACTTTGTGGACGACAACACCCTGTCGGTGTATGTGCGGCGGCTGCGCAGCAAGGTGGAGGAGGACCCCGGCGCCCCCCGGCATCTTCTGACCGTGCGGGGGTTCGGCTACCGGTGGGAGGGGGAGGCATGAGGGCGCTCTCATCGGTCTGGCAGGACCGGGGCGCCCGCCGCCTGCTGACCGGGGCGCTGTGGCTGGCCGCCGGGCTCTGCCTGTGGGGGCTGGCCGGGGGCTGGCTGGCGGCGCTGGGGGCCGGGGCGGCCCGGCGGGAACTGCTGGAAGGGCTGGCCGCCGGGCTGCTGGAACAGGGGCTGACCCCCGGCCAGGCGGCCGCCGCCCTGACCCGCACCGCCCCCAGCGAGGCCGGCCGGCAGCTGCTGGCCCAGATGGGCCTGGCCCGACCCCGCTGGCCCGCCTGGGGCTGGGCGGCGCTGGGGGCCGGACTGGCGGCGGGGCTGGTGCCGGCGGCGGTGATGCTGGCCGGCTGCGCCCGCTGGCTCTGCCGGCGGGAGGAAGTCTGCCGCGCCCGGCTGCAGCTTGTGCGCCGCTGCGCGGCAGGCGACCCGGCGGCCCGCCTGCCCTGGGACGAGGGCGGCACGCCGGGGCTGCTGTGGCAGGCGGTGGACGAGCTGGCCGCCGCGCTGCGGGCCGGCCAGGCCCGGGAGCACCGGGGGCGGGAGTTCCTGAAAACCACGATGGAGGACATCTCCCACCAGCTCAAGACCCCGCTGGCCGCGCTGGCGCTGTATGACCAGATCCTGCTGGACGACCCGGCCGACGCCGGGGCGGTGGCCCGTTTTGCGGCCAAGAGCGCGGCGGCGGTGGACCGGATGACCCGGCTGGTGCAGACGCTGCTGCGGCTGGCCAGCCTGGACGCCGGGGGCATCGCCTTTGCCCCCGCCCCCTGCCCGCTGGACCGGCTGGCCGCCGACGCCGCCGAACCGCTGACCGCCCGGGCCGCCGCCGAGGGCAAGACCCTGACGCTGGCGGGGCCGCCGGGGGCGGCGGTGCTCTGCGACCCGGCCTGGACCGGCGAGGCGGTGGGCAACCTGATCAAGAACGCGCTGGATCACACCGACCCCGGCGGCCATGTGGCGGTGCGCTGGGGCACCGGGCCGCTGGGGGGCTGGCTGACCGTGACCGATGACGGGCCGGGCATCCCGGCCAGGGACATCCACCACATCTTCAAACGGTTTTACCGGGGCAGCGCCCCCCGGGGCGAAGGGCTGGGCCTGGGGCTGCCCTTTGCCCGCACCGTGCTGGAAGCCCAGGGCGGCGGCCTGCAGGCCGAAAGCGAGGAGGGCCGCGGCGCGGTGTTCACCGCCTTTCTGCCCGCGGCGCCCCCGGGCGGGCAGCTTTCAACATCGTAAGCCGGGATTCACCCGGCTGTCACCCCGGCGCGGTAGGATGAGACTGGGCGGCCGAAGGATACGGGCCGCACAGAAAGTGAGGGAGCGTATGCCAATTCTGCAAGTGACCGATCTGTCCAAGACCTACGGGACCGGGGACGCCGCGGTCCACGCGCTGCGCGGGGCCAGCTTCAGCCTGGAAAAAGGGGAGTTCGCCGCCGTGGTAGGCGAGTCCGGGTCGGGCAAATCCACCCTGCTCAACTGCATCGGCGGGCTGGAGACCCCCACCGCCGGGCAGGTCATCATCGACGGCCAGCCGCTGTTTGAGCTGGACGAGGAGCGCCGCACCCTGTTCCGCCGCCGGCGGATCGGGTTTGTGTTCCAGTCCTTCCACCTGATCGCCGAGCTGAACGTGGAGCAGAACATCCTGTTTCCGCTGCTGCTGGACGGCCGCCGCCCCGACGGCGACGAGCTGGAGGAGCTGCTGGCCACGCTGGGCCTGGCCGAGCGGCGGCACCATCTGCCGGGGCAGCTGTCCGGCGGGCAGCAGCAGCGGGTGGCCATCGGCCGGGCGCTGATGACCCGGCCGGCGCTGATCCTGGCCGACGAGCCCACCGGCAACCTGGACCGGCGCAACAGCCGCGAGGTGATGGAGCTGCTGACCCGGGCGTCCCGGCTGTACGGGCAGACGGTGCTGATGATCACCCACAACAGCGAGCTGGCCGCCGGCGCCGACCGGGTGCTGCGGGTGAGCGACGGGGTGCTGACCGACCTGGGAGGTGCTGAGGGATGAAGACTGCCAAAACCCCCGCCCTGCGCAGCTGGCTGGACCTGGTGCCGCTGAGCGCCCGGGCCCACCGGCGGCAGAACCGGATGACGCTGTTCTGCATCGTGTTGGCCGTGTCGCTGGTGGCCACCATCTTTGCCATGGCGGACATGGAACTGCGCACCCAGCGGCGGACGGCCATCCGCACCGACGGCAACTGGCATGTGGCCACCACCGACCTGACCGCCGACCAGGCTGCCGTGGTGGCCGCCCGGCCGGATGTGGCCGCGGTGGGGCTGTACGACGTGGCCAACTACCATCTGGACGGCGGCTACACCCTGGCCGGGCAGGAGGTGGCGGTGTGCGGGTCGGACACGGCCTTTTACACCGAGATCTTCCCCCTGGCCATCGTGGAAGGCCGCGCCCCCGCCGCCCCCGACGAGGCGGTGCTGACCGAGAGCGCCCGCCGTCAGGGCCTGGGGCTGGGGGACAGCTTTGTCCTGCAGAGCCCCACCGGCGCCCACACCCTGACCGTCGTGGGCTTTATCGAGACCACCACGATGCTTTCCCGCAACGACGCGGCGGGGGTGGTGCTGACGCCGGACGGCTTTGGGGCGGTGAGCGACCGTCACGAGCTGAACGTCTACATCCGGTTCACCCCGCTGTCCGACAAGCAGCGGGCCATCCGGGACATCGAGGCCGCCTTTGCCCTGCCCGACGGCGCTTTGAAGGAGAACGCCCGGCTGATGACGCTGGACCTTTCCACCTCCAACCGGTGGCTGGCCTCGCTGTACGGCACGGCGCTGGTCCTGTTTGTGCTGGTGCTGGCCGCCGGCGTGCTGATGATCGCCGGCACGCTGAACAGCAGCGTGGCCGCCCGCACGGCCTTTTTCGGGCTGCTGCGCTGCCTGGGGGCCACCCCCCGGCAGGTGCGCCGCTATGTGCGGCGGGAGTCGCTGCAGTGGTGCGCCGCGGCGGTGCCGGCCGGGCTGGCGGTGGGCACCCTGGTCAGCTGGGGGCTGTGTGCGCTGCTGCGGGCGCTGGCCCCCGGGTATTTCTATGACATGCCGATGTTCGCCCTCTCCCCCATCGCGCTGGTGTTCGGCGCTCTGGTGGGGGTGGTGACGGTGCTGCTGGCCGCCCGCACCCCGGCCCGCCGAGCGGGGGCGGTCTCGCCGCTGACCGCGGTGCGGGGCAACGCCGGGGGCACCCCGCCGGTGCGCCGGGGCCTGCGCCGCACCGGCCGCCGGCTGGCCTGGCAACTGGGGGTCCACCATGCGCTGGCCGGCCGGCGCAACCTGGTGCTGGTGGCGGGCAGCTTTGCCCTGTCCATCGTGCTGTTCCTGGCCTTTGACACGGCGCTGGACTTTTTCCACCATGGCTGGAAGCCGGTGCAGCCCTACGCCCCCGACCTGAGCGTGGTCAGCGCCGACAACACCTGCTCGCTGGACCCGGCGCTGCAGCAGGAGCTGGCCGGCGTGGAGGGGGTCCGGCGGGTGTTCGGCCGGCAGTTTGCCTACAGCCTGCCCGCCCGGACCGCCGACGGGCAGGACCTGACGGTGAACCTTGTGACCTATGAGGAAAACCAGTTCCGCTGGGCCGGCCGGGAACTGCTGGAGGGCGCCGTGGACCCGGCCGCCGACTTTACGGTGCTGACCGTCTACGACCCGGCGGGGCCGGCCGCCCTGGCCGTGGGCGACCGGCTGGAACTGCTGGGCCGCTCGCTGACGGTGGGCGGGCTGCTCTCCGCCAGCCCGCTGGACCGGGAGGAAGGGGTGGTGCTGCTGATCTGCAACGAAGCCACCTTTGCGGCCCTGACCGGCGAGACCGGCTACACGATCCTGGACATCCAGGTGGAGGGCGGCTTCACCGACGCGGCGCTGGAACAGGTCCGCACGCTGGCCGGCCAAGCCACCGGCGGGGACTATGTCTTCAGCGACCGGCGGGCCAGCAACCTGGAAGGCCGCGGGGCCTACCTGGCCATCGGGGTGTTCTTCTACGGGTTCGAGGTGGTCATTGCGCTGATCACGGTGCTGAGCATCCTCAACTGCATCCAGATGAGCGTGTCCGCCCGACTGCCCCAGTACGGCGCCATGCGGGCCGTGGGGCTGACGGTGCGCCAGCTGCTGCAGATGGTGCTGGCCGAGTCGGCCTGCTACGCGGCGGTGGGCTGCGCGGCCGGGCTGGCGCTGGGCCTGCCGCTGCACCGGGCGCTGTACCTGAGCATGATCACCCCCCGCTGGGGCACCGACTGGACGGTGCCCTGGGGCGCCATCGGGGTGATCGTGGCGCTGGTGGCGGGCAGCGCACTGCTGGCCGCCCGGGCCCCGGCCCGCCGGCTGCGGGGCCTTTCGGTGACCGCCACCATCGCGTCGGAATAACCTGTTTCCCGGAAATCGGCCGGGGGCCGTGTCCGCTGCGGCGGCACAGGGCCCCTGGCTTTTTGCGCCCCGCCAAAACGACCAAAACGCACAAAATTTGTGGGGCATTCTTGTGCTTGTATACACTTTTTTTGGCTTTGGGTTTCGTCTATAATGATTGTATACAAGGTCTTACACCGAATCAAACAGGAGGTTTTCGGCATGGACATCCGCTATTCCTGCAACCAGCGCGACTTCAAGCGCTATACCACCGAGGAGACCCGCAACGAGTTTCTGATCACCGGTCTGTACAAGCCCGACGAGGTCGTGGCCGTCTACAGCCATGTGGACCGCATGGTCACCCTGGGCTGTATGCCGGTGAAGGAGGAAGTCTCCATCGACAAAGGCATCGACGTGTGGGCCAATTTCGGCACCCACTATTTCCTGGAGCGCCGGGAGATCGGCATCTTCAACATCGGGGAGGGCGCCGGCACCATCACCGCCGACGGCGTGGCCTACCACCTGAACTACAAGGACTGCCTGTACATCACCCAGGGCACCAGGGAGGTCACCTTCCGGAGCGACGACGCCGAAAAGCCGGCCAAGTTCTACATGGTCTCGGCCCCGGCTCACTGCCGGTACGAGACCCGGCTCATCACCATCGACGAAGCCGCCAAGCGCCCCCTGGGCAGCCTGGAGACCTGCAACAAGCGCACCATCAACCAGTTCATCCACCCCAGCGTGCTCAAGACCTGCCAGCTTTCGATGGGCATGACCGCCCTGGAGCCCGGCAGCAACTGGAACACCATGCCCAGCCATACCCACGAGCGCCGCATGGAGATCTACACCTACTTTGAGGTGCCGGAAGGCCAGGTGGTGTTCCACATGATGGGCGAACCCGGCGAGACCCGCCACATCGTGATGCACAACTACGACGCGGTGATCAGCCCGTCCTGGAGCATCCACAGCGGCGTGGGCACCGCCAACTACACCTTCATCTGGGCCATGGGCGGCGAAAACATGGAGTTTGACGACATGGACAACATCGCCACCACCGACCTGCGCTGAAAGCGCCCTTTCCCCCGTTTCCCGCCGCCGGCCGGCGCTGCGCCGGCCCGGTGTCCGGATAGTATGCAACAACATGTTTGGGAGGTTTTCACAATGTCTGTCTGCACCCCGAAATCTTTTGACCTGACCGGCAAGGTCGCCCTGATCACCGGCGCTTCCTACGGCATCGGCTTCGCCATCGCCACCGCCATGGCGAACTGCGGCGCCACCATCGTCTTCAACGACATCAAGCAGGAGCTCGTGGACAAGGGCCTGGCCGCCTACAAGGAAGCCGGCATTGACGCCCACGGTTATGTCTGCGACGTGACCGACGAGGACGCCGTGAACGCCTTCATCAAGAAGGTGACCGAGGAAGTCGGCCACATCAACATCCTCGTGAACAACGCCGGCATCATCAAGCGCATCCCGATGTGCGAGATGTCCGCCGCCCAGTTCCGCCAGGTCATCGACGTGGACCTGAACGCCCCCTTCATCGTCTCCAAGGCGGTCATCCCCGACATGATCCAGCAGGGCGGCGGCAAGATCATCAACATCTGCTCGATGATGAGCGAGCTGGGCCGCGAGACCGTTTCGGCCTACGCCGCTGCCAAGGGCGGCCTGAAGATGCTGACCAAGAACATCGCTTCCGAGTACGGCGAATACAACATTCAGTGCAACGGCATCGGCCCCGGCTACATCGCCACCCCGCAGACCGCGCCGCTGCGTGAGATCCAGCCCGACGGGTCCCGCCATCCCTTCGACCAGTTCATCGTCTCCAAGACCCCGGCCGGCCGCTGGGGCGAGGCGTCCGACCTGGGCGGCCCGGCGGTCTTCCTGGCTTCCGAAGCCTCCGACTTTGTCAACGGCCTGATCCTGTATGTGGACGGCGGCATCCTAGCCTACATCGGCAAGCAACCCGGCTGATCCCGTTTTTTGAATCCTTTTCTGCGGCCCCTGCCTTGCGGCAGGGGCCGCTTTGCTGCGCCGGAACAGCCGCAAAACGCCCCGCTGCCTTTTGGCAGCGGGGCGTTTTGTTCAGACCGGGAAGGCCGGTTTATTCGATGGTGACGGACCAGGCGAAGGTGGAGGCGGCGCCGGGGGCCAGTTCCTCGTGTTTGCCGGCCTCGTTGACGCTGTTGGCCCAGCCGTTCCAGGGCTCCATGCAGACAAAGCTCTCGGCGCTCTGCTGCCAAAGCACCGCCTTGCCGAACTTGGGTTCGTCAAAGGCGACGGTGACCTTGTGGCCGTTGCCCGCGTCGGTGAAGACCATCGGGCTCTTGACGCCGGTGAGCAGGCGGGTGGAATCCGCCGCGCCCTCCACTTTGGTCAGGGTGATCTGCGCAGGGGCGGCCGGCTGTTCGCCGGCGGCGTTCTCGCTGCAGGTGGCGGCGGTGATGTCGAAGGTCACGTTTTCCAGCGCGCTGGTGGCGAAGTAGGGGTGGAAGCCCACGCTGAAGGGCAGGGTCTTGTCGCCGGTGTTCTCGACAGTCAGGGCCAGGTTGGCGGTGTTGCCCGCCAGGGTGTAGCGCATGGTGAGCTTGAAGTCGAAGGGGTAGCAGAACTTGGTCAGGCCGTTGGGGGTCAGGGTCAGCTCGATGGCCTCATCGTCGGCCTTGGCCACCTGCCAGGGCAGAAGGTCGGCAAAGCCGTGGATCTCGATGGGATAGGCCGCCCCGCCGAAGATGTGTACCCCGCCTTCCGGCTTGCTGCAGCTGGGGAAGAGGATGGGGATGCCGCAGCGGGGGCGATCGGTGGACTCGAAGTTTTTGTCCCGCAGCCAGAGATACTCCTCGCCGTCCTTGGTGAACGAGGTGGCCATGCCGCCCTTTTCGGGGGTGACGGTCAGCGCGTAGGCGCCGTCGGTGAGGGTGAGCGTGGCATAGCGGGCGCCGTACTTTTCATAGGTACCGGTGGACAGTTTTGACATCGGTTCTGCCTCCTTGCTGGCGGGCGGCGCCTTGGGGCTGCGCCTTACAGCGTGACGCCCTCTTTGAAGATGGAAATTTCACGGAAGCCTTTCTCCTCGGCCTTGGTTTTGCGGCCGCTGGCTACCTCCATAACCAAATCATACAACCCGCGGGCAGTTTCGTCAATGGTCATTTTTCCGTCGGCAATGACGCCGGTGTTGTAATCGATCCAGGCGGGCTTCTTTTCGGCCAGCTGGGTGTTGGTGGCCACCTTGAGGGTGGGCGCCGGCGCGCCGAAGGGGGTGCCCCGCCCGGTGGAAAACAGGATCAGGTGGGCCCCGGCGGCGGTGAGGGCGGTGGCCGACACCAGGTCGTTGCCCGGGCCGTAGAGCAGGTTCAGCCCCTTGGTGGTGACGGCGTCGCCGTAGCCGATCACATCCATGATGGGGGCGCTGCCCCCTTTCTGGACACAGCCGCAGCTCTTGTCCTCCAGCGTGGTGATGCCCCCCTGCTTGTTGCCGGGGCTGGGGTTTTCGTACACCACCTCGTTGTGGCGGAGGAAGTATTCCTTGAAGCCGTTGATCATCCGCACGGCCTTGCCGAAGACCTCCTCGTTCCGGCAGCGGTTCATCAGAAAGCCCTCGGCGCCGAACATCTCGGGCACCTCGGTCAGCACGGTGGAGCCGCCCCGGGCGCAGAGCATGTCGGAAAAACGGCCGATGGTGGGGTTGGCGGTGACGCCGGACAGCCCGTCCGACCCGCCGCACTTCATGCCCACCACCAGCTCGCTGACCGGGATGGGCTGGCGGCGGAACCGGCCGGCATAGTCGGCCAGTTCTTTCAGGATCTCGCGGCCGGCGGCCAGCTCGTCCTCCACCTCCTGGCAGGTCAGGAACCTGACCCGGTCGTGGTCATAGTCCCCCAGTTCCTCCAGGAACTGCTCGTGGGTCAGGTTTTCGCACCCCAGGCTGAGCACCAGCACCGCCGCCGCGTTGGGGTGGCGGACCAGCGCGGCCAGCAGCTTGCGGGTCTGGGCGTGGTCATGGCCGGTCTGGCTGCAGCCGAAGGGATGGGGGAAGGTGTACAGACCGTCGATGGTGCCGGTGACCAGGTCCTGGTTGTCCCGCACCAGGGCCTTGGCGCAGTCGTTGACG
>DSTFC04002__coassemble_519_pt1 | contig 137382 bp, 121 predicted proteins | sample DSTFC04002__metabat2_low_PE_032 | metagenome-assembled genome bin DSTFC04002 | reverse complement strand
AGGCCGTCAAATTCGCCCGAAAGGGCGGCATGGTGGACTTCACCGCCGGTGAGGAACCGGAGAAATGCGCCCTTCCGGTGCTCCGCACCCTGGAGGAGGCGCCCACCCCGACGCCGGCCCCCACGGCTGCGCCGACCCCGGCGCCCACCCAGGCCCCGACCCCCGCGCCCACCCAGGCGCCGGACCCCACGGCCGGCTGGCCCGCGACCATCGAAGCCAAGGACCTGGCCTCCTACGGCTTCGCGGTGGAAAGCCATGAGGAGACCATCATCCAGTACACCGGCTGGCAGACCATCGACGGCAATACATACTACTACGACCCCGCCACCCATCAGCCGGTCACCGGCACCCAGGTGATCCAGGGGGACATCTACACCTTCAGCTCCTCCGGTGTGCTGGGCCAGAAGGAACGGGGCATCGACGTGTCCAAGTTCCAGGGCAACATCGACTGGAACGCCGTCAAGGCGGACGGCATCACCTTTGCGATCATCCGCTGCGGCTACCGCGGCTACGGCAGCGGCGCTTTGGTGGAGGACTCCACCTTCCGCCGCAACATCCAGGGCGCCACCGCCGCCGGCATCAAGGTGGGCGTCTACTTCTACAGCCAGGCCATTGACGAGGCGGAAGCCGTGCAGGAAGCCAGCATGGTGGTCAGCCTGGTGCAGGGCTACAGCCTGCCTTACGGCGTCTATTTTGACACCGAGAAGGTGGCCGGCGACACCGGCCGCGCCGACGGCATCAGCGCCGCCCAGCGCACCGCCAACGCCGTGGCGTTCTGCGAAGCCATTCAGGCCGCGGGCTATAAGGCCGGCGTGTACAGCTACGCCAGCTGGTTCTACAACAACCTCAACTTTGCCAACATCAGCAAATACCGCACCTGGATCGCCCAGTACCGGGATACGCTGGACTTTGCCTACAGCTATAACATCTGGCAGTATACCAGCCAGGGCCGGGTCAACGGCATCAGCGGCAATGTGGACATGAACCTGGGTTAAAACTCCGACAACCCGCGCCTGCCGCGGCCAGCAAAACTGACAAAACAGAAAAACCGGCCGGCAGTGCCGCAAGCGTTTTCGCTTTGCGCACTGCTGGCCGGTTTGCTGCGTCCTTGCCGGGGAAGGACAGACAAGATCAGCAGCTGCTGCGGGGGTGGATGCCGGTGCCGCCGCGCACCTGCCCGCTGCCATGGATGACGTACTTGTAGCTGCACAGTTCGGCCAGTCCCATGGGGCCGCGGGCGTGCAGCTTCTGGGTGGAAATCCCCATCTCGCAGCCCAGGCCGAACTCCCCGCCGTCGGTGAAGCGGGTGGAGGCGTTCACATAGACCGCGGCGCTGTCCACACAGGCGGTGAACCGGTTGGCGGCCTCCACATTCTCGGTGACGATGGCCTCGCTGTGGTGGGTGGAATGCAGGGCGATGTGGTCGATGGCGGCTTCCAGGTCATCCACCACCGCCACGGCCAGGGTATAGTCAAGAAACTCGGTGTCAAAGTCCCGGGGACCGGCCGGAACGCCGGGGCACAGGGCGGCCGCCCGCCGGTCCAGCCGCAGCTCCACCGGGGTCAGGCCGGCCTCGGTGCGGTTCTGCACCAGCAGCCGCTGCAGCCGGGGCAGAAAAGCCGCGGCCACATCCCGGTGGACCAGGCAGACTTCCGCCGCATTGCACACGCTGGGGCGGCTGGTCTTGGCGTTTTCCACAATGGAAAGCGCCATGTCCGGGTCGGCGTCCTTGTCCACATAGATGTGGCAGATGCCGGTGCCGGTCTGGATGCAGGGGACGGTGGCGCTCTCCACACAGGCGCGGATCAGCCCCGCCCCGCCCCGGGGGATCAGCAGGTCCACCAGCCCGTTGGCGGTCATCAGCACCCTGGCCGACTCGTGGGAGGTATCCTCCACCAGACTCACGGCGGTCTCGGGCAGGCCCGCCTGCCGCAGCCCGCGGCGCAGCGCCGTCACAATGGCGTGGCAGCTGGCCCAGGCTTCTCGCCCGCAGCGCAGCACACAGGCGCTGCCGGCCTTGATGGCCAGCGCCGCCGCGTCCGAAGTCACGTTGGGCCGGCTTTCATAGATAATGGCGATCACGCCCATCGGCACGGCGGTCTTTTCGATCAACAGGCCGTTGGGCCGCACAATCTTGCGCAGCACCGCCCCCACCGGGTCGGGCAGGGCGGCCACCTCCCGCATCCCCTTGGCCATCTCGGTCAGCCGGGTGGGGGTCAGGGCCAGGCGGTCCAGCATCACCTCGCTGGTCTTGCCGCGGGCGGCGTCCAGGTCACGGCGGTTGGCGGCCAGAATCTCCTCCTTGGCCGCCACCAGCGCCACCGCCATCTCTTCCAGCGCGGCGTCCTTGGCGTCGGTCCCGGCCAGTGCCAGCGGCCGGCGGGCCAGCTGGGCCTGCTGCAGGATCTCCAGGGTGGTCATGTCAGTTCCTCCTTCTTTCTGCGGCCCAAAAACCGGGTCCCGGCCCGGCGTCCGGCCACAATGTCGTACAGCAGCATCGGGTCGGCGCCGTTGGCGATCACCATGTCCACGCCGGCGCCGGTGGCCAGCTTGGCGGCGGTCAGCTTGGTGGCCATGCCGCCGGTGCCCAGCTTGCTGCCGGCCCCGCCGGCCAGGGCTTCCAGCTCCGGGGTGACGGCGCGCACCTCGGGGATCAGCTCGGCCTCCGGATGGGTGTGGGGATCGGCGGTGTACAGCCCGTCGATGTCGCTGAGCAGCACCAGCAGATCCGCCTGGATGTACTTGGCCACCAGGGCGGCCATCGTGTCGTTGTCGCCCACCGAGATCTCCTCGGTGGCGACGGTGTCGTTTTCGTTGATGATCGGGACGACCCGCAGCTGCAAAAGCCGGTAGAGGGTGTTCTGCAGGTTGCCCAGCCGGCGCGGGGAGTTGAAATCCTCCTGGGTGACGAGGATCTGGGCCACCGGATGGCTGTAATCGGTGAACAGTCGGTCGTAGGTGTACATCAGCTCACACTGCCCCACCGCGGCGGCGGCCTGTTTGGTCGGCATGTCCTGGGGGCGGTCGATCTGCAGCTTGCCCGCGCCCATCCCGATGGCCCCGGAGGAGACCAGCACCAGCTCGTGCCCGGCATTTTTCAGGTCGCTGAAGGTCTTGACCAGTTCCTCGGTGTGGCGGATGTTCAGCCGCCCGCCCGGGTAGGCCAGCGTGCTTGTGCCGATCTTGATAACGATTCGCATGTATTTTCCTTTCCGGCCCGCAGGCCGCGGCAAGGCTTACCCCTTGCCCATCTCGACGGTTTTTTCGTAGGCGGCCAGCACCGCGTCGGTCACGGCGCCGCGGAAGGCCCGCTCCTCCAGCACCCGCACCCCCTGGATCGTGGACCCGCCGGGGCTGCAGACGGCGTCCTTCAGCTCACCGGGGTGGCGGCCGCTTTCCAGCACCATCCGGGCGCTGCCCAGCAGCATCTGGGCCGCATATTCCTGGGCCTTGGCCCGGGGCAGGCCGGCGGCCACGCCGCCGTCGGCCAGCGCTTCGATGAACTGGTACACCCAGGCCGGCCCGCAGCCGGACACACAGCTGGCCGCGTCCATCTGCCCTTCGGCCACCTCGTCCAGCCGCCCGGCGGGGGCCATGGCCTGCCGCCAGGCTTCCAGGCGGTCGGCCGGCACCCCCAGGCTGCAGTACTGGATCATGCCGGCGCCCACCGCCACCGGGGTGTTGGGCATCATCCGGATGATCGGGTACTCTCCGCCGGCCATCTGCCGCAGCCGCTGCATCGAAAGCCCGGCCGCCATCGAGACCAGCACAAAGGGATCGGTCCGGGCGGCCAGCCGGGGGGCCAGCTCGGCCAGCACCCCGGCCATCATCTGGGGTTTGACCCCGAGAAAGACAAAGTCACAGTCGGCGGCCGCCTCGTTGCCGGCGGCCGTGCAGCCCAGCTCTTTGGCCAGCGCTTCGGCCTTGGCGGCGGTACGGTTGGCCAGCACCACCTGCCCGGCGCCCGCGCCGCGACAGACCGCCCGCGCCACCGCGCCGCCCATGTTCCCGCAGCCGATAAATCCGTATCGCATCGCTTGGTTTCCTCCCCTTCAAAGCCCGGCGGCCGCGCTGACCGCCGCAGCCGGGAACGGTCTTTTGTCTATCCTAGCGCACGCCGCGGGCAATGTCAACAAAAACAGCTGACAAAGTCGGACAAAAATGCTATAATCGGTGTATTCGGCCAGGACCGCCCGCAAGCTGCGGTCCGCTGTCAATAAGGAGGCATTCCCATGCAAACCGTCCAGTTGGGCCAGACCGGCCTGACCATCTCCCGCCTGGGCTTCGGCGGCATCCCGATCCAGCGCATCGACCAGCCCGGCACCCGGGCGCTGCTCAAAGCCGCCCATGAAGGGGGCATCAACTACATCGACACCGCCCGAGCCTACACCGTCAGCGAAGCCTGGATCGGCCAGTCGCTGGAGGAGCTGGGCCTGCGGGACCAGTTTGTGCTGGCCACCAAATGCCGGGCCCTGACCGCCGCCGAGCTGGAGGAAAACCTGGCCGCCAGCCTGAAGGCCCTGCGCACCGACCACATCGAGCTGTACCAGCTCCACAACCCGAGCCTGCAGGACCTGGAGGTCATCCTGGCCCCCGGCGGCGCGCTGGAAGCGCTGCGCAAAGCCAAGGCGGAGGGGGTGGTGGGGCACATCGGCATCACGGCCCACCTGGCCGCGGTGTTTGAGCGGGCGCTGGACATCCCCGATTTCGAGACCATCATGTTCCCCTACAACATCGTGGAACAGCAGGGCGCCGAGCTCATCGAACGCTGCGCCCGGTCGGGCAAGGGCTTTATTGATATGAAGCCGCTGGCCGGCGGCGCCATCGAGGACGGGCGCCTGGCGCTGCGGTATGTGCTGTCCAACCCGGCGGTGACCGTATGCATCCCGGGCATGGCGGCGCCGGAGGAACTGGCCCAGAACCTGGCCGCCGCCGAGCAGACCGCCCCCCTCACCGCCGAGGAACAGGCCGCCTGCCAGAAGGTGCGGGACGCCCTGGGCACCCAGTTCTGTCGCCGCTGCAACTACTGCGCCCCCTGCACGGTGGGCATCCAGATCCCCAGCGCCTTCCTGTTCGACGGCTACATCAGCCGCTACGGCCTGGAGACCTGGGCCCGGCAGCGGTATGCCACCCTGCCGGTCAAGGCGAGCGCCTGCATCGGGTGCGGCGCCTGCGAGACCCGCTGCCCCTATCAGCTGCCGATCCGCCGGATGCTCAAGGAGGTGGCGGCCCATTTCGGTGAGTGAGAAGGCCGCCGCCGGGCCCCTGCCGGCAGAATTATGAATTTTTCGCCCCGGTGCTTGTGCAGAAGCACCGGGGCGTGCTATAATTCAAACTGTATCTTTTTGTCCTTTTTTACGCCCCCGCCGCCGGCGGGGTGCGATTCCAACAGAAAACCGAGGCTTTTTCATCATGCGCACAGATCCCGCCCTGCACTATCTGGACAACGCCGCCACCACCCTGGTGGACCCGGCGGTGGCCGACGCCATCCATAAGGCGCTGCTCACCCAATGGGCCAACCCCTCCAGCCTGTACGACCCGGCCGTGCTGGCCGAGCGCAGCCTGAACGCCGCCCGCGCCCGGGTCGCCCGGACCCTCAACGCCGGTGTGAAGGAGATCTACTTCACCGGCTGCGGGTCGGAGGGAAACAACCTGGCCATTCTGGGCGCGGCGCTGCCCCGGCGCGCCTGGGGCAGCAAGGTGGTCACCACCGGATTCGAACACCCCAGCGTCCAGCGCCCCATCCGGGCGCTGCGGGACCGGGGGTTCACGGTGGTGGAGGTGGCCCCCGGCGCCGACGGCCGGCTGAACGTGGACGACCTGCTGGACCAGGTGGACCGGAATACCGTGCTGGTGGCCTGCATGGCGGTCAACAACGAGACCGGCGCCGTGCAGGACATCACCCGGCTGGCCCGGGAAGTCAAGGCGAAGAACAGCCGCACCGCCGTCCACATCGACGCGGTGCAGGCATGGCTGCGTCTGCCGCTGGATATGAAAAAGCTGCCCGGTGTTGACACCCTGACCGTCTCCGGCCACAAGGTCCACGCCCCCAAGGGCATCGGCGCCCTGTACCTGTGTGAAAACCAGCGCCAGCACCTGCAGCCGCCCTACCTGGGCGGCCATCAGGAGCGGGGCATCCGCCCGGGCACCGAGAACGTCCCCTATGCCGTCGGCCTGGGTCTGGCGGCGGAGCAGGGGGTGCGGCGGATGCGGTCGGCCGCCGGCCGCGCCGCCGCCCTCAATGCAAGGCTGCGGGCCGGCCTGGCCGCCCTGCCCGGCATCACCGTCCACTCCCCGGCGGACGCGGTGGCCGAAGTGCTCAACTTCTCCACCAACTGCGTCAACAGCCAGACCATGATCAGCTACCTCAACGACCGGCAGATCTATGTATCGGGAGGCAGCGCCTGCGACAAGGGCGAACCCAGCCATACGCTGCAGGCCATGGGCTGCGACGAGCGGGCCGTGGCCACCGCGCTGCGGGTCAGCTTCTGCGCCGACAACGACGAGGCCGATGTGGACGCGCTGCTCACCGCGCTGGAAGCCGGCCTGCGGGAACTGCAGCATATCTGAACGAACGACCGAAAGGAATGGATATGAAAGAGATCATTCTGGCCTACCAGGGCGAAATGACCCTGAAAGGGCTCAACCGGGGCCGGTTCGAAGCCGGACTTGCCAAAAACATCCGCCGCCGGCTGGAGGACCTGGGCCCCTTTACCGTCCGCAGCGCCCAGAGCACCCTGTTCATCGAACCCCAGGCGGAGGACCTGGACATGGACGAAGCCTTCCGCCGGGTCTCCCGGGTGTTCGGGCTGGTCAAGATCAGCCGGGCCGTCTGCTGCGACAAGGACTTTTCGGCCATCTGCGAGACCGCCGAAGCCTACCTGGGGCCCCGCCTGCGCGGCGTCCGCACCTTCAAGGTGGAGGCCAAGCGGGCGGACAAGAAATACCCGATGAAAAGCCCCGAGATCTGCCGGGAACTGGGCGCCTATCTGCTGACCCGCCACCCCTACCTGCGGGTGGATGTCCATGCCCCCCAGCTGGAGATCATGGTGGAGATCCGCGACCACGCCGCCTACGTCCACGGCCCCAAGGAGGCCGCCGCCGGCGGGCTGCCGGTGGGCACCAGCGGCCGGGCGCTCAACCTGCTTTCGGGCGGCATCGACAGCCCGGTGGCGGCCTATTGCATGGCCCGCCGCGGCCTGGCGCTGCACCACATCCATTTCGCCAGCCCGCCCTACACCAGCCTGCGGGCCAAACTCAAGGTGCAGACGCTGGCCTGCGAACTGTCCGAATTCATCGGCGACTGCATGCTCTTCGTGGTGCCCTACACCAAACCCCAGGAATATATCCGCGACCATGCCCCCGCGCCGCTCTTCACCGTGCTCATGCGCCGCAGCATGCTGCGCATCGCCGGCCGGGTGGCCGCCAAAACCGGCATGGAAGCGCTGATCACCGGCGAAAGTCTGGCCCAGGTGGCCAGCCAGACCATGGCGGCGCTGGCCTGCACCGACGCCGCCCAGGACCTGCCGGTGCTGCGCCCGCTCATCGGCATGGACAAGTCGGAGATCGTGGCCATCGCCCGGCGCATCGGAACCTTTGAAACATCCATCGAGCCCTACGAGGACTGCTGCACCATCTTCACCCCGCCCCACCCCAAGACCCGGCCTGCCCTGGCCGAGATCGAAGCCGCCGAGGCCGCCATGCCCGAACTGGAGGCGCTGGAAAAGACGGCGGCGGAGACGGTGGAAAAGATTTTTGTGCCCATCGGCCAGGAGCCGGATTTCTGAGCCCGGCCGTACAGCGAAGGAGGCAATGACGGTGGTAGCCGAGATCATCTGCGTGGGTACCGAGCTGCTGCTCGGGGATATCGTGAACACCAACGCCCAGTTCTTGAGCCGTGAACTGGCCGAGCTGGGCATCACGGTGCTGCACCAGCATGTGGTGGGGGACAACCCTGCCCGGCTGGAAGCGCTGGTCCGGGAAGCCGCCGCCCGCAGCGACCTGCTGGTCCTGTCGGGCGGGCTGGGCCCCACGGCCGACGACCTGACCAAAGAGACGGTGGCCGCGGCCTTTGGCGACACGCTGCATTTTGACGAGGAGGAGTGGGGCAAGATCCAGGCGTTTTTTGCCCGCACCCACCGCCGCCCCACCGAGAACAACCGCAAACAGGCCATGGTCCCCACCCGGGGCAGCAAGATCCCCAACGCCCACGGCACCGCCCCCGGCGCCTGGTTCCGGGACGAAGCCGGCCGCATGGCGGTGCTGATGCCCGGCGTCCCGCGGGAGATGAAGGCCATGTGGGCCGAACAGGTCCGCCCCCGGCTGGAAGCCCACCAGAACTGCACGATCCATTCCATGACGCTGCGGGTGCTGGGGGGCGAGAGCAGCATTGCCAGCAAGGTGGCCCCGCTGTTCGAGAGCGACAACCCCACCGCCGCCATCTACTGCAAGACAGGGGAGAGCGAGATCCGGGTCACCGCCCGGGCCGCCACCCGCGCCGAAGCCGAGGCCGCCTGCCGCGCCCGGGTGGAGGAATTCCGGGCGATTCTGGGCCCCTGTGCCTACGATGTGGACGTGCCCGGCCTGGCCCATACCGTGGTGCGGGTGCTGCGGGAGCAGGGCCTGCAGGCCGCAACGGCCGAAAGCTGCACCGGCGGCCTTGTGGCCCAGCAGCTCACCGGCGTGCCCGGCGCCAGCGAGGTGTTCGGCTACGGGTTCGTGACCTATGCCAGCGCCGCCAAGACCCGGCTGCTGGGGGTGCCCGCCGAACTCATCGAGCGCTGCAACGTGGTGTCCGGCCCGGTGGCCGCGGCCATGGCCCGCGGTGCGCTGCAGGCCAGCGGCGCCGAATTGTCGGTGGCCCTCACCGGTCTGGCCGGCCCGGGCGGCGCGCTGCCCGGCAAGCCGGTGGGGACCGTCTATCTGGCGGGCGGCGACGCCCGCACCGGCCGGGTGCATCTGATGCGGCTGGACCTGGGCGGCTATGCTGACCGGGACAACATCCGCACCCGCGCCGCGCTCTATGCGCTGGACCTGCTGCGCCGCATGGCGCTGGGCCTGCCGCCGGAATTCGGCCTCACGCTGGAACCCGGCCAGCCGGTGCCCGAACTGTGAACCGTCCAACCATTCCACGATGGGGGTGTAAACCATGATGCTCGCAAGCCAACTGTGCATCCTGCGCGTGTTCGGCCTGCCCGCCGCCGATGTGTCGGCCGCCGTGCGCGCCGCCGAGGCCGAAGGCTGCCCCGGGCTGCGCCTGCTGGAGCGGGACGGCGAATTCGCCGTCTGCGTTCAGGTGTCGGCGCCGACCCAGGCCATGGCGGATGAATACTGTGAAAAATGGGCCCAGAAACTCCGCGCCCGGCTGGGCGACGCGGTGTACGGCACCGGCGAGATCAGCCTGGCCCAGGCCACGCTGACCGCACTGCTGGACAAACGCCGCCTGCTGGTGGCCGCCGACGAGGTGACCGGCCGGCTGGTGGGGGCGCTGCTGCAGCCGCTGGAACACAGCGAAGCCGCCTACGACTTCGGCAACCAGACCTGGGCCGACCCGGCCAGCGCCCGCAAGATCGTGACCCCGCCGGCGCTGCTGCAGAAATTCCCCGGCGACGTGCTGCAGGCGGCCGCCGGCCGGGCCCAGCTGGCGCTGGCCATGGCCGGGGCCGACTATGCGGTGGTCTACCTGCCGGCCACGGTGGGGCAGGCCCCCAGCGTGGTGCTGTGCGACAAGCGGGGCGCCGTGGCCCAGGCTGTCGGGCCGGACCTGTCCGACGCCGCCATCGCCAACCATCTGCTGGACCTGGTGCGCCGCCGCGCCCTGGGCCTCAAACCCAGCCCGGCGGCCATCACCTTCCGCCCCGGGCACGAGCGCCCGCTGCTGCTCGTCTCTCAGGAAGGCCAGCCCCGCGCCGAAGTCCCCCGCGCCTCGGTGCGCCGCCGCCCGGTGCGCCCGGCCCAGCCGCCGCGGGCCCCGTCGGTGGACGGCCAGCCCACCGGGGCCATCGTCTTTGAGCAGGACGGGCAGGAGACCCCGCCGGCCTCCGCCCCCCGCCCGACCCGCCCCGACCGGGATGAGGAGGACACCTTTGCACCGCTGCCCGACCCGCTGAACTTCGAGACCGCCGGCGCGAAGGCGGCGGCCGAATCCCGCGCCGCCCGCACCGCGCCTTCCGCCCGCACCCCGTCGGCTCCGTCGGCCCCCCGGGGCGAGCCGGACGCCCCGGCCCACTCGCTGCTGGACGAGGAGATCCCCGACTTTTCCGCCGGGCTGGACCCCGCCGCCATCCAGGCAGCCATGGAGGAGGACGCCAAGTCGCCGCCCCGCTCCGCCGAAGAGTTTGAGAAGGCCGCCACCCTTTTGTTTGACAAGGTGCAGCCCGACCCGCCCCGGGAAACGCCCCGCCCCCGCCGGGCGGACGCCCCCGCCCGGCCCGCCGGCAGCCCCGCCGCCGCGCCCCGCCGCGCCCCGCAGGACGCCGCCAGCCTGAAAAACCGCAGCCTTGCCGTCATCGAACGGTCGGAGCGCCGTCGCCGCCGCCATGCGCTGGTCACCGCGCTGGCCGTGCTGGCGGTGCTGGCCGCCGGCGGGCTGGGGGTGTGGTTCTTCCTGCGCAACGACCTGGGCGCCCGCCCGGCGCCCCGCAACTACGGCACCGCGATCTTTGACGACACGGTGGCCAATTACCTGGACAACGCGATCCGCAAGCTGGACGGCGTGGCCGGGTATCTGGCCTTTCCCGGGCAGGCCGGCCGGTTTGTCTACAACGCCGGCGAGCTGCCGGTGCAGGACGGCCAGGCCGCCGGGGCGGAGTTCGCCACCGACAACTGGCTGGGCAGCGACACCCCCTCCAACACCGTGCTGACGGTGCAGGACGGCCTGACCGTCTTTGAGACGGCGGAAGGGGTCCAGCAGAACAACGGCTTCACCCTCTACCTGCCCGGCAGCGCCTACCGCTGCAAGGTGGTGTCGGTCTACTACCTGGATTCCGCCGACGAGACCGCCCTGGAACCCATCCAGTACACCGACCTGTCCGACTATTACCGCTATCTGGAGTTTGTCCTCGGCATCGGCGCCCGCAGCCTGTATGACACCGGCAACGACGCGGCCGACGGCGAGACCTTCGTGACCCTGGTGGGCCCCAGCGGCACCGAGGGGGTGCAGGTCTGCGTCACCGGCTGCGTCGTGGGCGCCCAGGAGGACCCGACCCTCTCGGCCCAGGTGCAGACCAATGAGAGCGCCCTGCTGCCCGCCTCGATGTACGAGCTCACCGGCCGCCAGGCCCCCGAACCCGGCACCGCGCTGGGGGACCAGATGTCCCGCTACACGGCGCTCACCGCAGCCCGTGCCGGCAGCGGCCAGGGGTCCGGCTCGGCCCAGACCGCCGGCGGCAGCACCGACACCACCACCGCCCTGGACGCCGAGCTGGACGAACTGACCCAGCAGACCCAGGACCTGATCGCCTCCACCGACGATCTGCTGGCCGGCCTGAGCGACATCGCCGGCCAGAGCGGGGCGGTGGAGACCGACATCAACCAGGGCGCCGAGGGCAGCCTGCCCACCCAGTCGGTGAAGGTGGACGACCTGACCAGCGCCACGCCGGCGCCCACCCAGGCCCCCACCGAAGCCCCGGCGGAGGAGGGGGGCGACAGCGGCGGGACCGAGGCCACGCCGGCCCCCACCGAAGCGCCCGCCCCGGCCCCCAGCGAGACCATCAACGTCACGATGAACGGCACGGCCCAGTCGATGGACCTGGTCACCTGCCTGGCCATGATCGCCCAGAACGAGCTGGGCTCCAGCGCCCCCGCCGAGGCCTACAAGGCCCAGTGCGTGGCGGCCCACTGCTGGATCCTCAGCCAGGGGGGCTACCCCTCGGTGTCCGGCGCCACGCCGGGCTCGGCGGCCCTGGCCGCCGCCCAGGAGGTCGCCCGGGTCCTTGTGACCTACAACGGCGAGGTCTGCTTCACCCCGTATTTTGCCTCGGCCTCCACCGGTACGGCCTCGGCCGCCGATGTGTGGGGCTCGAACATCCCCTACCTGCAGGCGGTGGACAGCCCCTATGACCAGACCACCGCCTCCAACTGGAACACCAACGGCTACAACACCGGCTGCGCCCGTTTCTCCCGCCAGACCCTGCAGGACCGCATCCTGGAGAAGATGGGGGTGGACCTGTCCGGCGTGGACCCCAACAGCTGGTTCACCGTCCTGTCCACCAACCAGTACGGCTGGGTCACCCAGATGCAGATCGGCCCCAACGCCAGCGGCAACGATACCTGTTCCGGCCGCTGGTTCCGCGAGACCCTCACCGCGGGCTGCAGCGTGGACGGCCGCAGCCTGCGCAGCCACTGCTTCACCGTCAGCTACGACGCCAGCCTTGACTGCTTCATCTTTGATGTGAAGGGCTACGGCCACGGCTGCGGCATGAGCCAATGGGGCGCCGTGGGCTATGCCAACAACGGCTGGAGTTACCAGGACATCCTGGCCCACTACTACCCCGGCACCACCCTCACCACCTATTGAGGCCCCGGCATGACTAAAAGCCCCCTTTCCCGCGTATGCTAAAGCGGGGAAGGGGGCTTTTGCATGCACATCTCTCTGCCGCGCCCGTTGGCGCGGGTCCGCCGCGCCGCGGCCCAGCCCGGGCTGGACCTGCCGTTTTTGGCCATTCTGCTTCTGCTGCTGTGTTACGGGCTCATCATGCTCTATTCGGCCGGGTACGCGGTGGCGCTTTACCGCCGGGGCGACGCCTACACCTACATCCGCCCCCAGCTGCTCTTCGCGGCGCTGGGGGTGGCGGCCATGTATGCGGCGTCGCTGGTGGATTACCACATCTGGCACAAGCTGGCCTGGCCGCTGCTGGGGGTCTCGCTGGCGCTGCTGGTCCTGGTCCTGTTCATGCCGGAATACAACGGCTGCAAGCGCTGGATCGTCCTGCCCGGCCTCGGCACGCTGCAGCCCAGCGAGATCGCCAAGTTCTCGGTGGTGCTGGCGTTTGCCCACATCATCTCCCTCAACCATGACAGGATGAAGACCTTTACGGCCGGGGTGCTGCCCTTCGGGGCGGTGCTGGGGGCGGTGGCGGTGCTCATGCTGCTGGAACCCCACCTCTCGGGCACCCTGCTGATCCTGGGCATCGGGGCGGTGCTGATGTTCGTGGGGGGCACCGGCCTGAAGTGGTTCGGCCTGGCGGGGGCGCTGGGGGCGGGGGCCATCGCGGCGGCGCTGGTCTTCCTGCCCGACCTGGTGCCCTATGCCATGGACCGGCTGGCCTCCTGGCGGGACCCCTTTGCCGACCCGCTGGGGGAGGGCCACCAGACCATCCAGAGCCTGTATGCCATCGCCTCCGGCGGGGTGATGGGGCTGGGGCTGGGCAACAGCCGGCAGAAATACCTGTATGTGCCCGAGCCCCAGAACGACTTCATCTTCTCGATCCTGTGCGAAGAACTGGGCTTTGTGGGGGCGGCGGCGGTCATCGTGCTGTTCCTGGCGCTGTTTCTGCGGGGGATGACGGTGGCGGTGCGTGCCCGGGACAAATTCGGTGCGCTGCTGGTGGTGGGGTTCGTCACCCAGGTCATCCTGCAGGCGGTGCTCAACATCGCCGTGGTCACCAACACCATCCCCAACACCGGCATCAGCCTGCCCTTCTTCTCCTCCGGCGGCACCAGCCTGCTGATGCTTCTGGGGGAAATGGGGATCGTCCTCTCGGTCTCCCGCCAGGCGGACGCCTGCGGATGACACATCCTTTTCACTTGTTTACACCCCGGCGGTGTGGTATACTATTGCTGTATCTGCGCCGGTCCGCCGCGGCGGCGCAGGCAGGAAAGGAGGGCGACACCGCCGATGCAGCCCAAACCAACCCCCCGCACGCCGGCCTTCCTGGGCCGCTGTGCGCTGGCCTTCCTCCTCAGCTGGGCGGCGCTGTTTCTGCTGCTGCTGGGGGCCTGCGCCCTGCCCGGGGAACCGGTGCGCCGCAACCTGGCGCACTCGGTGCCGGGGCTGCAGCAGGAGGGGATGTACCCCGAATACTTCGGCTTCAAGCTGTTCCAGATGGACAACTACACCGACACCATCATGCTGTTTGAGGCGGCCAGCGCCGACGAGACCGACCCGCTGACCGCCGCCATGACCAACACCGCCTACAACATCGACAACTTTTCCACCCTGGCCGACGACCTGGGGACCTACCTGGAAGCCCGGGCCGCCGGCACCCCGCTGCCCGCCGACCTCGAACCCTTCTCCTACGCCCGGTACTGGCACGGGTATCTGATCTGGCTGCGGCCGCTGCTCTGCCTGATGCCCTACCAGGGGGTGCGGGTGGTGCAGTACCTGGTGCTGGCGGTGCTGCTGGCCGGGGTGCTGTGGGGGCTGCGCCGCCGCGCCGGCCTGCGGCCGATGCTCTGGTTTGCGGCCAGCCAGCTGCTGGTCGCGGTCTTTTTCGTGCCCCGGCAGGTGCAGTTTTTCACCTGCTTCCTCATCGCCTACGCCGGCTGCGCCTGGGTGCTGGCCCGGCCCCGCACGGTCTGGCAGCTGGGCACGGCGCTGGTGGTGCTGGGCGCCGCCACCGCCTTCTGCGACCTGCTGGTCACCCCCATCCTCACGCTGGGGCTGCCGGTGGCGGTCTGGCTGGTCTGCCTGCCCCAGCGGCTGGCGGCCGGGGGGCGGCAGTGCGCCGCGGTGGCCGCCGGGTCGCTGTGCTGGGGCGCCGGCTACGGGCTGTGCTGGAGCCTGAAATGGGTGCTGGCCGGCCTTGTCACCGGTCAGGATGTGATCGGCGACGCTCTGCACCAGGCGGCGGTGCGCACCGGCGGCAACACCTGGCACGGTATGGAGCTCACCTGGGGCAACATCCTGCGCTTTGTGCTGGATACCCTGAGCAGCCGCCGCCTGCTGGTCCCGCTGCTGGCGGCGGCGGTGCTGGCCGCGGCCGCCTTCGCCCTCTGTTTGCGGGGCAAACGGGAACTGCTGGGCGCGCTGCCGCTGGGCCTGACCGCCCTGATGGCCCCGGCCTGGTTCGTGCTGCTGCGGTCCCACTCCATCCAGCACGGCTGGTTCACCTGGCGGGCGCTGGGGGTCACCCTGTTTGCGGGGCTGGCCTTCCTCAGCTACGCCTGCAGCCCCCGGGCCGGTCTGCGCCGGCTGCGCCGCCTGCGCGGCGGGGGAACCGCCCCCTGAACCGCCCGCCGGATCCTGCCCGTTCACCATCTGCATAACCGAGGTTCAAAGCCCATGGAAGAGGAAAAAAAGCTGACCGAACCCACCACCCCGTCCCCGGCCGGGCATAAGCGCCGCCGGGGCACGCGCAAGCATAAAGGCCGCGGCAACCGGGGCAAGGCTTCCGCCGCCCTACATACCCCGGACGGCAGCCCGGCCGCCGAACCGGCGCCCGAGGCCCCGCAAGTCCCGGAAGAACCAAAGACCACCCCGCCGCAGACCGACGCCCCGCCCCAGGATCAGGAAATGTCCGCCCCGGCGGAAACGCCCGCTGCGGATAAAACGTCCGCCCCGGCCGGGCCGCCCACCCCGCCGGCGGAAATGCCGGAATCGCCCGCCCCCGACCCGACCCGGGAAACGTCCGCCCCGGCCGGGCCGCCCGCCCCGGCGCCCTCCGAAACGGGGGAGAGCGTCCCGCCGGCTCCCCGGCGGGGGCTGGCCCGGCTGCCGCTGCCGCTGCGCATCCTGCTGGGGGTGTTCTGTGTGGTGGCGGTGCTGGTGGGGCTGGCCGTGGCCTACGTCAACGGCAAGCTGGACCTGATCCGCTACAACGACGGCACGGTGGACAGCATCGGCACCATCGGCGCCGAGGAGGACCAGGACCTGGACGGCACCGGCCTGGAACACAGCGATGGGGAGATGGTCATGCCCGAGGGCAGCCCCTTCGCCGACGATTCGGTACTCAACGTGCTGCTCATCAGCACCGACGAGCGCACCGAGGCGGTCAACGATGCCGACGCCTTCACCCATCTGGACCAGCTGGACGGTACGGCGGACACCACCGAATTCAGCGAGGACGCCCGGGCCGACAGCCTGATCCTCGCTTCGCTGAACATCGAACAGGACACCATCAAGCTCGTCTCCATCGAGCGGGCCACCGGCGTGCCCGTCCTGCTGGACGAGTATGAAGGGGAGTATGACTGGATCACCCACACCTTCCGCTACGGCGGCGCCAGGCTGACGATGGACACGGTGGAGACCTGCTTCAACGTCCAGGTGGACCACTACGTCCGCTTCAACTTCAACTCCTTCGTGCAGATCGTGGACGCGGTGGGCGGCATCGACGTGGAGCTCACCGAGACCGAGGCGGCCGCCCTCAACTGGGAGGTGCCCTCCAACTCCATGCTGATCGTCAACAAGGTACACGCCGGGCTCAACCATTTCGACGGCTACACCGCGCTGCAGTACGCCCGCCTGCGCTCCATCGACAGCGACTGGAAGCGCATTGAGCGCCAGCGCACCGTGATCCAGGCGGTGCTGGACCAGATCCGCAACGCCTCGGTGACCGAGCTGGACAACCTGCTCAACACCGCGCTGCCGCTGGTGCAGACCAATTTCACCAAGTCGGAGATCGCCGCGCTGCTGGTGCAGCTGCCCGGCTTCCTGGGCGTCCAGACCGAGCAGATGTCCATGCCGGTGGAGGGCACCTACGGCGTGCGCACCGGCATGGATGACCGCACGATGTACGACCCGGACTGGCAGGTGGAAAGCGAGATCCTGCAGGATTTCCTGTACAACGGCCTGTCGGCCGAACAGGCCATCGCCGCCCATGTGGCCACCCCCGAATCGGCCGAGCCCGCGGCCACCGCGGCGCCGGAACAGGCGGGCGGCTACCTGGCCGCCTACACCCAGCCCCTCACCGAAGGGCAGACCCTCTCGGCCGACGGCTTCGGCGAGACCGCCTACCGGGCTTTCCTGGCCGGCGGGCTGACCGACCAGGCCGAGACCTGGCAGGCAACCGCCGCCCTGCTGCAGTCGCTGCACGAACAGCAGGGGGTCAATGGGCTGCTCTACGACTGCGGCCCCGCTTCGGCCCTAGCCCTCAACGAGCAGCTGGCCGACGGCGAGACGCCGGCGGCTGCCAGCGAGGAGGAGGCCGCCTTCTGGGATTGGCTGGTGGAGTATAACGCCACCCAGACCCAGGACGATGTCATCCGGCTGGTCGGCATCGGGGAGGAAGACCCCCAGCTGGCGCTGGCCGGCCTGCGCACCCTGCTGGCCGACACCCTGCCGGCCATTGACCCGGACACCCTTACCTGCACCCAGGCCCGCACGGTCTGGCGCCGTCTGCAGGATGAACAGACCTACCGCAGCCCGGCGCTGTGCCAGACCACCCTGACCATGCTGCAGAACCTTGCCGGGACCGAAGGGGCCGACAGCGACCTGTACCAGTTCTTCAGCGGCAACGTGAGCCGGGCCACCGCCCTCATCGAGACTTTGTCCATCCAGGGCAGCGGCACCGACGCTCAGCTGGCCCGGCTTAACGCCCTCTGGCAGTATTACAGCGGTCAGAACTTCTTCGCCCTGCGCACCCAGCAGGAGGTGCTGCTCACCGGCGATACCTTCGCCGCCGCCCTCAACGGCGCCGATTCGCCGCTGGCCGGGCGGGTCTGCTCGGTGCTGCTGTGCTACCTGGACCCCGTCGGCAGCGCCGACCAGCCCGACGTGCTGGACGCCGCCGCCCTGTACGAGCAGGCCGAGACCGCCCTGGCCGAAGCCGCCGAAACGCCGGCGGAGCAGGACGAGACGGCCCCGACCCCCGCGCCCACCGTGACCCCCGACCCGGACACCCCGGCGCCGGTCCTCTTCCTGGCGCTGGACGGCACCGACAGCCCCTACGCCGACCTGCCGGTGCAGAAGGCCGTGCTGATCCCCGAATCCTCCGCCGTCACCGACATCATCCCGGAGGAGGAAGCGGCGGACTCCGCCGCGCAAACCTACGATGGAGCGGCATAAAGCGGAAGACTGTTCAAAACTGCACAAAAAAATACGCCCGGGCCCTTGACAAACTGGCGGGTCTGTGCTATCTTTGACTAAACCGTTGAAGCGAAAGTAAAACTGCCGGCGCACCCACAGAGAGCCCCCGAGGCTGGGAACGGGGCGGAGAGCGGGGCAGACAAATGGTTCGCTGAGGGCGCGGGGAAAAGGCCGCCTGGCCTTGTGTATCCGCTGCCGGCTGCCCCCGTTACCGGGCAGGGGAGTGTTGGCTCTCCGCAGAGTGGCTGCGGTATTTCCGCGGCAAGCAAGGTGGCACCACAGGATAAAACTTCCTGCCCTTGCACAGAAGATGTTTCTGTGCAGGGGCAGTTTTTTTGTTCCCGGCACCGGAACAACACCGAAAAGCCGCCCCGCCCGGGACGGCCGTGCCAAGAAAGAAGGGAAGACAGATGACGATCCGGTTAAAAGAGCGATGGCGCCGCACAGACAACGTCCGCAGGCCCCGCGCCAACCCACCTCGACCGACACAGAAAGGAAGCTCTGTTATGAAAAAGACCATCGCCATGCTGACCGCCGCCGCCCTGACCCTCTCCCTCGCCGCCTGTTCGAGCGCCCCTGCCTCCTCGGCGGACAGCGCCGCCTCCTCCGGGAGCACCGCCGCCTCCACCGCCGAGCAGAGCGCCGCCGACAGCGTGCGCGTCGCCATTGTCCAGCAGATGGACCACGCCAGCCTGGACCAGATCCGCGCCGCCATCGAAGCCGAGCTGGACGCCCAGGCGGCCGAGCAGGGCATCACCGTCGAATATGAGCTGTTCAACGGCCAGAACGATACCACCACCCTGAACCAGATCGGCACCCAGGTGGTGGGCGACGGATACGACGCCATCATCCCCATCGCCACGCTGGCGGCCCAGTGCATGGTCAACGCCGCCGCCGAAACCGAGACCCCGGTGATCTACGCCGCCATCTCCGACCCGGCGGCCGCCGACCTCACCGACATCTCCTATGTCACCGGGACCTCCGACTATCTGGACACCGAATTCATCATGGAGATGATGTTCACCGCCAACCCGGACATCCAGACCGTCGGGCTGCTCTACTCCAACTCCGAGCCCAACTCCGAAGCCGCCATCGCGGCCGCCCGGGCCTACCTGGATGAGAAGGGCGTCGCCTATGTGGAAGCCACCGGCAACACCAACGACGAAGTGCTCGCCGCGGCGGTCACCCTGGCCGACCAGGCGGACGCCGTCTTCACCCCCACCGACAACGTGATCATGGCGGCGGCGGGGGCGGTCTCCGCCACCTTCACCGAGGCGGGCATCCCCTACTACACCGGTGCCGACAGCTTTGTGACCGCCGGCGCGCTGGCCACCTGCGGCGTCAACTATGACGAGCTGGGCGCCGCCACCGCCGACCTGGCCCTGGAAGTGCTCCAGACCGGCACCGTGCCCGAATATCAGATCGTCCCCGGCGGCATCGTCACCGTCAACACCGAGACCGCCGCGGCGCTGGGCCTTGACCCCCACGTCTTTGACTCGCTGGGCGGCACCCTGGTGGAAGTCACCACCGCCGCCGAGTAACCTTTACCCGACCCGCTGACCCTGTATCTCATCGAAAGGCAGGCGCCCATCCCACCATGTTCTCCCTCTCCATCCTGCAAAGCGCCCTGGAACTGGGCTGCATCTACGCGCTGGTCGCGCTGGCGCTGTTTCTGAGCTTCCGCGTGCTCAACATCGCGGATATGACCACCGACGGGGCCTTCACGCTGGGCTGCGCGGTCTCGGCCACCGCCGCCGTGGCGGGCCACCCCTTCCTGGGGCTGGTCCTGGCCATGGCGGCCGGGGCGGCGGCCGGCGCCATCACCGCCCTGCTCCAGACCCGGCTGGGGGTGCCCTCCATCCTGGCGGGCATCGTCACCAACACCGGGCTGTACACCGTCAACCTGGCCATCATGGGCTTTTCCTCCAATGTGCCGATGCTCAAGACCACCACGGTCTTCACCCTTCTGCAGGATGTTCTCGGCAAGGACTCCCCCTACAAGCTCCTCATCGCGGTGGCGGTGGCGGCGCTGGCCTGCGGGGCGCTGATCCTGTTCCTGGGCACCCGGCTGGGGGTGTCCATCCGGGCCACCGGCGACAACCCCGACATGGTCCGGGCCAGCTCCATCAACACTGCCTTCACCATTCTGGTGGGCCTGTGCGTGTCCAACAGCCTCACCGCCCTGTCCGGCGCCGTGCTGGCCCAGTACCAGCGCTCGGCCGACATCAACCTGGGCACCGGCATGGTGGTCATCGGCCTGGCCTCCCTCATCATCGGCGAAACCATCTTCGCCAGGGGCGGGCTGTGGGTCAAGGCGATCGGCGCGGTGGGCGGCTCGATCCTCTACCGCTTCATCATCGCCCTGGCGCTGCGGGCCAACTTCCCCTCGGAATGCCTCAAGCTGCTGTCCGCCATCATCGTGGGGCTGGCCATCGCCGCCCCCACCATCCGCGGCAAGGTGGCCTTTGCCAACCGCCGCCGCGCCGCCAAACGGGAAGGGGGCCGCTGATATGCTGGACCTTGTCAATGTGGGGAAGGTCTTCAACCCCGGCACCGTCAATGAAAAAAAGGCGCTGTCCGGCGTGAACCTCCATCTGGAAGAAGGCGATTTCGCCACCATCGTGGGTTCCAACGGCGCGGGCAAGTCCACGCTGTTCAACGCCATCGCCGGCAGCTTCATCCCGGACACCGGCACCATCACGCTGGCCGGGCAGGACATCACCTTCCTGCCCGATTACCGCCGCAGCAAGTTCATCGGCCGCATGTTCCAGGACCCCCTCAAGGGCACCGCCCCCCACATGACCATCGAGGAAAACCTCGCCCTGGCCTTCCTGCGGGCTTCGGGCAACACCTCGCCCTTCTCCCGCATTTCCCGGGCCGACCGGGCCCTGTTTGCCGAGCGGCTGGCCGCGCTGGGCCTGGGGCTGGAAGACCGGATGAAACAGCCGGTGGGCCTGCTTTCGGGCGGTCAGCGCCAGGCGCTGACCCTGCTCATGGCCACCCTGGTCACACCCAAACTGCTGCTGCTGGACGAGCACACCGCCGCTCTGGACCCGGCCACCGCCGACAAGGTGCTGGAGCTGACCAAGAAGATCGTGGCCGAACACCGCATCACCTGCCTGATGATCACCCACAACATGCACGACGCGCTGGCCCTGGGCAACCGCACCCTGATGATGGACGGCGGCCGCATCGTACTGGACATCGCAGGGCCGGAACGGTCGGGCCTGACCGTCTCCTCGCTGCTGACCCGCTTCGCCAAACAGGCCGGCCACGACCTGGCCGACGACCGGGTGCTGCTCAGCGGGACCGAACAGCCCTGAATGCGGCAAAGGCCCGCCCCACCCCGATGACCCGCCCCCAACCGAAGCCGCTTCGGTTGGGGGCGTTTTTTTGCGCCGGGGCCGGGCACACCCCGGCATCCCGGCGCCCACCGAAAAAATTGGCCCGGGGGGCTTGCGCCGGGCAAGACGACGTGCTATACTGTTATACATAACAGCATAACAGTTTCACGGGGGGAGGCGAGACCCATCAAACTGATTCTATCCAACCTGTCCGGTGTGCCGATCTATGAACAGATCAAGCGCCAGGTCAAGGAAGCCATCCTGTCAGGGGAGCTCGGGGCCGGTGAGGCGCTGCCTTCGCTGCGCACGCTGGCCAAGGACCTGAAGATCAGCGTCCTGACCGTGACCCGGGCCTACACCGAACTGGAGCAGGAAGGCTTTGTGAAAAACGTCCAGGGGCGCGGCTGCTATGTGCTGGGCAGCGGCTCGGAACTGATGCGGGAACAGCTAATCCGCAAAGCGGAAACCGGCCTGACCGAAGCGGTCCGGGCCGCCCGCATCGCCGGGCTTACCCGCGAGCAGCTGCAGCGGCTGCTGGACATCTTCTGGGAGGAGGGGACCGATGGATAATTATTTGGAGGTGCGCGGCCTGTCCAAGTCCTTTGCGGGCTTTGCGCTCCGGGACATCAGTTTTACGCTGCCGAAGGGCTACATCATGGGGCTGATCGGCCCCAACGGCTCGGGCAAGACCACCACGATCAAGCTGATCCTGAATATGCTCCGGCGCAGCGGCGGGCAGGTGCGCATCCTCGGGCGGGACAACATCGCCCAGGAACGGCAGGCCAAGGCGGAACTGGGGGTCGTATTTGACAGCAACTGTTTCTGCGAGGACTGGCGGGTGGATCGTCTGGAACGGTCCGTCGCTCCCTTTTACCCGGCCTGGGACCACCGCGTGTTTGCCGATATGCTGCGCCGTTTCCGCATCGACCCGTCCAAAAAGGTGGGGCAGCTTTCCAAAGGGATGCAGATGAAGCTGATGCTGGCCTGCGCGTTTTCCTACGGGGCCAGGCTGCTGATCCTGGATGAACCCACCAGCGGGCTGGACCCGGTTTCCCGGGATGAGCTGCTGCAGATCCTGGCCGAATACATCGAGAACGGGCAGCACAGCGTATTGTTCTCCACCCACATCACCGCAGACCTGGAGCGCGCCGCCGATTTCATCACCTACATCCGCTACGGCCGGCTGTTTTTCACCGGCAGCAAGGACGAATTTGTGGAGAGCTTCCGCCTGGCCAGGGGCGGCGCCGCCGAACTGACCGCCGACCGGGCGGCCCGGGCGGTGGCGGTACGCCGCTTTCCCACCGGCTTTGAAGCGCTGATACGGACCGCGGACGCCCCGGCCTTCGCCGGCCTGGACCTGGAACCCGCGTCCATCGACGAGATCCTCGTATTCACCAACAGAGAGGGGGAGGAAGAATGACAGACACCTGGAAAGCGGCCCGGATGGATGCGGCGCTGGTGGCGCCCTACTGGAAGGTGATCGCCTTTACACTGCTTTTGCCGGTCGCCTTTGTGGCGATCAACCGCTCGCTGCTCACCGGCGTTTCCTTTGCCATGTGCTTTGTGGCCATGACCACCGGCTACCCCTTTTCGGTGGCCGAAAAAAGCCACATGGAGCGGCTGTACGGCATCCTGCCGGTGCGCCGCCGGTCGCTGGTGGCGGGGCGGTATCTGCTCGTCCTGGGGCTGGGGGCGGCGGCGCTGACCGTCTCGCTGGCCCTGCACCCGCTGGTGCTGTGGGCTCTGGGCGAGCCGGTCACCGCCGCCGACATCGGCCGGGCCGCCGCGGGCGGGGCGCTGCTGTACACCCTCTACACCGTCTTCCAGCTGCCCGGGTATTACCGGTACGGGGCCATCAAGGGCCGGGTGTTCCTCTACATTCCGGTGGCAGGGTTCCTGGCGACCCTCCTTGTCTTCCCCCGGGTGCCGGGGCTGGCGGCGGAACTGGCCGGGCGGGCGTCTGCGGCGCTGGCCGGGCTGGTGCTGGCGGCGGCCGTCGGCCTGTACGCCCTGTCGGTCTGGGTCTCGGTCCGCATCGTGACCCGCAAAGAACTGTGAGGTGCAACATAGATCTGACTGTGCTGGCCGTCGCGCTGCTTTTGACCATCGGCATCCCGGCCCGGAACCGGTGGATCCGCCGTTGCCGGGACAAACAGGACCCCAGGGACCGCCGACCGGACGACCGTCCCTGACCCCGGCCGGGCGCCGGCCCCACAGCCACCAGCGTGTCGAGAAACTCGACACGCTGCACAAGGGGCAACAGCCGCGCACGGCAATCGCCTAACGCGGCTGTTTCCCCTTGTGTATGTCCGGGTTGCGGTGCCCGCATCGCACGGCGTACGCGAAAGCGTACTTGTGCTCTGCGACCGCTGCCCCTGCTCCGCCTCGCTGCATCCGCCGCAGGCGGCGCTCGGCTCCGCAGCCCTTTGACAAAATTTTACGGCAAATCGCGCACTCGTCGCTAACGCTCCTCGCACACAATTTGCCGCAAAATTTCCCTGTCGGTGTCGCTGTCGTCGGCGCGTGTCCGCCGCCAGCGACGATTTTAGACTTTTTCGACAATCTGAAGGAGCCGGAGGCATCGCCTCCGGCTCCTGTTTTGTTGCTGTTTGTCGGCTGTGATTCCGGGACGGATCAGAACGCGACCTTCTTCGCAATGTAGTCGCGCAGTTCGGCAATGGGCATCCGCACCTGCTCCATCGTGTCGCGGTCGCGCACGGTCACGCAGTTGTCGGCTTCCTTGCCCTTTTCCGGGTCGCCCACCGTGTCAAAGTCCACGGTAATGCACATCGGGGTGCCGATCTCGTCCTGGCGGCGGTACCGCTTGCCGATGCTGCCGGCCTCGTCGAAGTCCACCATAAAGTCCTTGGCCAGCTCGTTGCGGATCTCCATGGCCTTGTCGGACAGCTTTTTGGACAGCGGCAGCACCGCGCACTTGAAGGGCGCCAGGAACGGGTGCAGGTGCAGCACGGTGCGCACGTCCTCCTTGCCCTTGGCGTCCACCAGATGCTCCTCATCATAGGCTTCGCACAGGAAGGCCAGCGCCACCCGGTCGCAGCCCAGCGAAGGCTCGATCACATAGGGGATGTAGCGCTCGTTGGTCTCGGGGTCAAAGTACTCAAGGCTCTTGCCCGAAGCCTCCTGATGGCGGCCCAGGTCGTAGTCGGTGCGGTCGGCAATGCCCCACAGCTCGCCCCAGTCGGTGAAGGGGAAGGCATACTCGATGTCGGTGGTGGCGCGGGAGTAGAAGGCCAGCTCGGCGGCCTCGTGGTCGCGCAGGCGCAGGTTTTCCTCCCGGATGCCAAGGCTCAGCAGCCAGTTCTTGCAGAAGTCCTTCCAGTAGGCGAACCATTCCAGGTCGGTGCCCGGCTTGCAGAAGAACTCGCACTCCATCTGCTCGAACTCCCGGGTGCGGAAGGTGAAGTTGCCGGGGGTGATCTCGTTGCGGAACGCCTTGCCCACCTGGCAGACGCCGAAGGGCAGCTTGCGGCGGGTGGTGCGCTGGATGTTGGCAAAGTTCACAAAGATGCCCTGGGCGGTCTCGGGCCGCAGATAGCAGGTGGAGGAGGAATCCTCGGTCACGCCGATGGCGGTCTTGAACATCAGGTTGAACTTGCGGATGGGGGTGAAGTCATGCTTGCCGCACACCGGGCAGACCACCTCGGGGTGGCTGGCGATGAAGGCGTCCATCTCGTCAAAGGTCATGGCGTCCACATCCACGCCCTGGCCCTGCTCGCAGTCGGCGATCAGCTTGTCGGCCCGGTGGCGGCTCTTGCAGGCGCGGCAGTCCAGCAGCGGGTCGGAAAAACTGGCCACATGGCCGGTGGTCACCCAGGTCTGCGGGTTCATCAGGATGGCGGCGTCCAGCCCCACGTTGTAGGGGCTTTCCTGCACGAACTTCTTCAGCCAGGCTTTCTTGACGTTGTTCTTGAACTCAACGCCCAGGGGCCCGTAGTCCCAGCTGTTGGCCAGGCCGCCGTAGATCTCGCTGCCCGGGTAGATGAACCCGCGGTTCTTGCACAGGTTCACGATCATGTCCAGTGTCTTTTCGCTGTTTTTCATATCCATTCTCCCTCAGCGTGGCTGGCTGCCACGCAAGTGTTTCTCTGCGGTCCGGCGCCCCGGGGCCGGGGCCCGCCCGCCCTGCCGGAAAGGACAGTGTCTTTATCATAGCACACATGGGCGGCCAGGGCAATAAGATGGGGTAAAGTTCTTGCGGCCTTACAGCAGCTGCGCGGCGATCTGCCGCGCCAGCCGCAGCAGCGTCTTGCGCCCGCGCAGGCTGGGGTCGGCGCAGGCCAGCGCCTGCAGTTCCTGCATCACCCGCGGGGCCTTGCGGGCGGGGATGCCCAGCCGCCCCAGGTCCTGCAGCGTGATGTCCACCGGCGGGTACTGCCGCCCGGCGGTGCGCAGGGCATAGGGGTCAAACCCGTAAATCAGGCTGGAACGTTTCATAAGTTCTCCTTTTTCCTTTCAGGGCCGGTCACAGCGCGGCAATCCGCCGGGATTCCGGCCGCTTTTTCATCCATATTTACCAAAATTTGCAGAAAACAGTTTATTTTGCGGCGGAAAAATACTATAATATTATATCACAAAACGTGATCGTTGTAACGGGAACGAACGCCCGCCCGCGGGCCGGCTTTTTTTGAGGTGAAGACCAATGCCTTTTTACAGCACATACGACCCCAACCTGCTGGACCATGTCCGCCACATCCACCTGATCGGCTGCGGCGGTTCCGGCATGTATCCGCTGATCCAGATTCTGCACAGCCGGGGCTTTGTCCTCACCGGCTCGGATGTGGAAAGCACCAAGATCACCGACGCAGAACAGAAGATGGGGATGACCGTCATCTTCGGCCATGACGCCGCCAACCTGGGCGACGCCGACCTGGTCGTGTACAGCGCGGCCATCCACCCCGGCAATCCGGAGCTGGACGCCGCCCGGGCCCGCGGCATCAAGGCGGTGGAGCGCAGCGTCCTGCTGGGCTATGTCAGCCGCCTGTACCCCCAGAGCATCGGGGTGGCCGGCACCCACGGCAAAACCACCACCACCGGCATGATCACCACCCTGCTGGAACTGGCCGGCCGGGACCCGGCCGCCGTCATCGGGGGCAAGCTGCCGTTGATCGGCGGCTACGGCAAGGCGGGCAGCGGCTCCGCCGCCGTCATCGAAGCCTGCGAATACAGCGAGACCTTCCTGCAGCTGACCCCCTTCATCGGCATCATCCTGAACATCGACCACGACCATCTGGACTACTACCACACCATGGGCAAGCTCAAGCTGGCTTTCCAGAAGTTCGCGCTGCTCTCCCGCACCGTTGTTTTCAATATGGACGACCGCAACACGCTGGACGTGATGAACTCCATCGACCGGCCGGTCCTCTCCTTCGGCATCGAGGAGGAAGCCCGCTTCCGGGCCGTCAACATCCGGGAATACCGCCCCGGCTTCTATGAGTTTGACGTGGAGGAACTGGGCGACCATTTCGCCCACCTGCGCCTGGGGGTGCCCGGGCGGCACAACATCTACAACGCGCTGGCCATGTGCTGCTGCGTGCGGCCGCTGGGCCTGACCCCTGCTGACGCCGAGCGGGCGGCCGAGTCCTTCACCGGCACCGGCCGCCGGTTCGAGATCAAGGGCGAGTGCAACGGCGCCGTCATTGTGGACGACTACGCCCACCACCCGGCCGAGATGGCCGCCACCCTGGCCACCGCCCGCCAGCTGGGCTATGACAGGGTCATCGCGGTCCACCAGCCCTTCACCTACAGCCGCACCCGGGAACTGATGGCGGACTTTGCCGCCGTGCTCAACACCGCCGACGCCTGCGTGCTGCTGCCGATCATGGGCAGCCGCGAGGTGGACGACGGCAGCGTGAAGACCGAGGATCTGGCCGCCCGGGTGCCCGGGTCGGTGGTGGTGGACGGCCTGGAAAGCGCCGCCGCCTGGGTCCGGGCCAACGCAAAACAGGGGGACTTGGTGGTCTGCATGAGCTGCGGCGACCTGTACAAGGCGGCCGACCTGATGGTCCGGGGCTGAGGGGCCGTATCAAGACCGTATCCGCAGGGGCGGGGCTCAGCGTGTCAATTTTCTCGGCACGCTGAGCCCCGCCCCTTTTGTTTGCCGGGCGAATGGTGTATACTGAATTCATGCCGTGCCCCCGCCGGGGGCAAATCCAACAGGAAAGGAACAAATCCCATGAACAAGACTTATCTGCAGCTGTATGCCGATTTCATCGTCAAGGTGGGCGTCAACGTCCGCCCGCGCCAGACCCTGCTGGTGCGCTGCCCCGTGACCATGCCGGAATTCGCCCACGCCTGCGTCAAGGCCGGGTACGAAGCCGGCGCCAAGGAGGTCATCGTCCGCTGGGAGGATGAAAAGCTCGAGCGCATCCGCCTGGAGATGGGCGCCGAAGCCGACCTGTGCGCCCACAAACCCAGCGAACTGCGCAGCTGGCTGGACTATGCCGAAGACCCCGACGGCTGCTGCACGCTGGCCATCCATGCCGCCGACCCCGAAGCCTACGCGGGGCTGGACGCCGGCAAGCTGAACCGGGTCAGCCTGGCCCGCCGCACCTTCATGAAATCCTGGCAGGAATACACGATGAACGACCGCATCCAGTGGTGCGTCGTGGCGGTGCCCGCCCCCGGCTGGGCCAAAAAGGTCTTCCCCGACCTGCCCGAAGCCGAGGCGGTGGAAAAGCTGTGGTCGGTGATTTTTGATGTCTGCCGCGTCTCCACCGGCGACCCGGTCGCCGCCTGGCGGGAGCATGTGGCCAAAACCAAGGCCCGGCGCGACCAGCTCAACGCCTGGGACCTGGACCGGGTGCGGCTGCAGAGCGCCAACGGCACCGACCTGACCATCGGCCTGGCCGAAGACGCCAGCTGGGAGGGGGCTTCCAGCGTGGCTGAAAACGGCGCCGAATTCATCGCCAACGTCCCCACCGAGGAGGTGTTCTGCGCCCCCCACCGGGACCGGGTGAACGGCACGGTCTACGGCACCAAACCCTACGTCTACAACGGCCAGCTCATCGAAGGCTGGCACGTTACCTTCCGGGACGGCAAGGTCGTCGAGCATGGCGCCGACAAAAACGGCGAACTGCTGGGCGAGCTGCTCACCACCGACGAAAACGCAGACCGCATCGGCGAGATCGCCTTTGTGCCGGCTTCCAGCCCCATCAACCGCAGCGGGGTGCTCTTCTTCAACACTTTGTTTGACGAAAACGCCGCCTGCCACATCGCCTTCGGCGCCGGCTACCCCACCAACATCCGGGGCGGCGCAAAGCTGACCCGCGCCCAGCTGATGGAAAAGGGCCTGAACGATTCCGCCATCCACGAGGACGTGATGATCGGCGCCCCCGACACCCGCATCACCGGCGTGCGCAAAAACGGGGAGGAGGTCACCATCTTCGAAAACGGCGAGTGGGCGTTCTGATCCGCCCGGAAAGGGAGGTTCCCCATGCTGGACGCCTGCCTGGCCCTGCTGGATACCGAGGAGGAAAAGCAGCGGTTCACCGAAGTCTACCACGCAAACAAACGCCTGGTCCACTATGTGGCGTACCGGGTGCTCGGGGACGAGCACCTGGCCGAGGATGTGGTGCAGGACGTGTTTTTGCGGCTGGCCGAAAATTTCACAAAATTATCACAAAAGGACAGTCACAAACTCAGGGCCTGGTGCGTCATAACAGGCAGAAACCGGGCCATTGACCTGCTGCGCCGGCGGCGGGAGCTGCCCGCCGAGCCGGAGGAACGGCAGCCCGGCCCCGACCCTGTGCCGGAGGATGCGGTCACCGCGCTGGACAACGCCCGCCGGCTGATGGAGCTGGTGGCCGCGCTGCCCGACCGGTACGCGGCGCCGCTGCGGCTGCTGGCCCAGGGGTATACCTGCCCGGAGATCGCCGCGGCGCTGGACCTGACCGAAGCCGCGGTGCGCCAGCGCATCCACCGGGGCCGGGCCCTGCTTTGGAAGGAGTTGAACCGGGATGCCGAACCCCACGAGCCCTGACCCCGGGGGGCGGACGCTGGTCGCTTTCGACACCCTGCTCACCCTGGCGTTGCAGGAGCAGACCCGCCGGGACCTGGACGCCCTGCCCGGGCCGGACGAGCTGGCCCGCCTGTACCCGGACACCGCCCGCTGGGACAAACGGCTGCGCCGGGCCCTGCGGGACCGCCGCAGGGCCCGGCCGCCGGCCGGTCCCCGGCGGATGACGCTGCGCCGCCTGGCGCTGGTCATGGCGGTGCTGGTTTTGCTGATGACCTGCGCCCTGGCCACCAGCGCCGAGGTGCGCTATGCGGTCCGGCAGGCGGTTCTGCAGTGGACCGACCGGGAACTGCGCCTGACCTACGCCACCGAAGGCGCCCCCGACCCCGCCGCCCTGACCCTGCCCGAAGGCTTTTCCGACCATTATGTGCCGGAAGGTTTTGTGATGGATGAGGAAAATAGTTTGGATTATACAGACTTTTTCTTCCATGCCTATTACGATTCGGAAAATCCGTATAATACCTATTCGGTTACTTGTTATGCGATTCAGCCAACGGGGCAAATTGAAACATTCGATAATGAGCACACCGTTTATGAAACCATTGATTTGCATGGTATAGAAGCAACCCTTGGAACAAGCTCAAATTTTGATGGGAGCACAAGTTATTATCTGTTTTGGGAAGAAGATGGTATCCACTACACGGTTCATGGTAATTTGATGCTTGAAACAATTGTGGAGATTGCAAACGGTATCTCATAGGCAAGTGGTGCTTACCCACCTGACCGGCGCCCGAATTTGTACGTTGCGTGCAAATTCGGGCACTTCATTTATGCACAATCACATATTTAGTAAAATGCAAAAATCTTTTGAAAAAACTTGTCACACAACAGCCCCCTCATCCGTCATATAGGGCAAAGAGGCAGGACCAACCATCCGAAAGGGGGATCGCCGTGAGGGCATGTAAAGGCAATGGCCGCGACTTTGGAGAAAACTTTGTGAGATCCTATAGAATCCCGCCGGAAAGCCTGTGAAAAAGAACGAAACATGCGTCCCCATCACTCTGAAAATGGAAGATTGATGCCGGGCGCGGGTCGGGAACGGAGGGGAAATTCGACGTTCTTTAACAAATTTTAGTCGGGAAGAATTGCACTTGCATGGCCCCGTATGATATAATAAAACAAATCAGAATCAGCTGTTTCCGGCGCAGATTCAATCGAAAGGGTGAGTGATATGACACAGAGCAACCAGGACAAAACGACCGTACAGGAGGGACATGCGGCCGGGCCGCTGCGCACCGTCCTCTGGATTTTTGCGGCGCTGGGCAGCCTGCTCCTTGTGGTTGCCTTGCGAACCGTCTTCCTCTACACCCACACTGCGCCGCTCACCCCGGAACGGCTGCAGGAACTGCCCTATTTCCGCGGCAGTGAAGTGCTGGAGATCGCAGGCACCCCGATGGAGGAGACCCGCCCCATCGGCGGCAAAACCGACCCCAACTGGGTGCTGTACCGCACGGCGGAGGGCGAGACCCATGCCGTGCGGCTGGAATGGGACCTGTACCTGCCCCGCTTCCGGGTCGAGAAGGGGACCGACACCCTGATCCCGGCCGAGGAAGTCTCCTACACCTTCACGGCGCGGGACTACCTTGGCACAAACACCCTCACCGTGCGCCAGCAGACATGGATCACCAAGTTTGACCGCACCGGCGCCTACCGCCAGCAATCCACCATCCAGACAATGACCATGCTCCGGGCGCTGGGCCTGCTGGTCGCAGTGGCCGCCGTCTGCCGCCTGGTCAGGAAAGCCCGCCGGACCTGAAAACAGGGAAGGCGTTGATAAAAAGGAGGAACCACCCATGGAAAGAAGCAAGCAGACCCTGCTGGCGCTGTCCCTGGCCGCCGTGATGCTGGCGTCCCTGGCCGGCTGCTCCGCCCAGACCCAGAGCGAACCGGCCTCGGCTCCCGCCTCCAGCGCTGCGGAAGCGGCGCAGGAATCCTCCTCCGCCGAAGCGACGGCCGAGACGCCGGAGGACGCGGAGGAGACGGGCGGCGACATGACCCGGGAGGAACTGGAACAGCTGGAGGAGGAACTTGGCGAACTGGCCTCCTCGGCGATCGAAGGGGGAACGCAGGCCGCCGAATCGCTGGACCCCGAGCTGCAGGAACAGATGGACAAGCTCGTGGAGAATGTGGACGATCATCTGCAGTCGATGGTGGCCGACACCGAGTGAGGCGGACCGCGCCCGGCTTCGGCAGGATGTTGGAAATCCGGCGCTGAAAGTTGGAGGATCTTCCGAAAATCTCAGAATTCGCCAAAACCTATCTGCAAGCTATTTGCGGGCCGAAAGTCGTATGGTATACTACATATAGGGTCATATCGGCATACGGTGACAAGACAGGAGGCGAGACAGAATGATGTATAAACACGCTGCGGCAAACGGCAAACGACGGGCCGCCGCAGGGCTGCTGGCGGCGGCTCTGCTCTTCCTGTCTGCGCACCCGGCTTCGGCGGCTGCGGACCGGCCCCTGTGCCCTGTCTGCACCCAGGGCTGGGGCCGCACCTGGCAGGTGCCCATCAGCCGCACCACGGTGGGGGAGAGCCCCTGCGCCCACGGGGACAGTACAGCCACCGACTACATTGTGAAAGTTCAATATCAGGAGATGGTCACCTGCACCCACTGCGGGGCGGTCAAGACCGGCGAACCCTATACGGTGGAGGAAGTCTCCTGCTCGCTGGAATTCCCGGCAGTCGCCACCCCCGCCCCGGAAGGGGAGGCGGCACAGCCCGCGGCCGGCTCGCTTTCGCTGGCGGACGACCTGACCGCCCAGGCCCGGGCGGCCGGCCTGCAGCCGGACGAACGGATGGTGGCCGGGCATAACGGGTCGCTGTATCTGGTCCGGTATGCGCCGCCCGTGACCGATTGGGCTGCCTGGCAGACGACCGAGGCCGGCGGCCTGTTCCCCCAGTCTTTGGGGGATACCGCCTGGCAGCAGGGTGCCCTGGATGCAAACGCCGGCGGCCTTGACCTGCTGGAGACGGGGGTGGCCTACCGCCCGCTCCATGACTTTGAAGACTGGTCGGCCGGCGAGATCGTCGAGCGGGACCTGCCGGCCGCCGTCATCAGCGCCGCCTACCAGCGGCAGGACCTGCTGGCCTTTACGCTGAAGCTGCGCCGCGCCCCCGCGCCCGACATGATCGGCGAGAGCTTTGCCCAGGGGGATATGACGCTGTACCGCCAGTACACCCGGGACGGCGCGCTGCGCCGGATCTGGTGGCAGGACGCCGAGAACGGCACAGTGCTGGAACTGACCCCCTATGCCTATACCGAAGCCCGGGGCGCCGAACTGCTGGCCGGGCTGGTGGACGCCCACGCGGCCGACTACACCGCCTGGGCCGCCGCCTGAACTTCTCTGCAAAGATCGACACGCTCCCCGGGCCGCCTTGCCCCGGGGGCGTTTTTTTGGTATAATCGGGTCGATCGACAAAGGGGGACCCTCCCTTACTTTTTGTGGAAAGCGGTGCGCGGATGGGGTTTTCATCAGTTCAGTTTCTGTTTGTGTTTCTGCCGCTGGCGCTGGCGGTGTATCACCTGCTGCCGGCCCGGGCACGCAATGGGGTGCTGGCGGCCTTCAGTCTGCTCTTCTGCCTCTGGGCGGGGGTGCGGTATGCGCTGCTGCTGGCGGCCTTCGCGCTGGTCCACTGGGCTTTCGGCCTGGCGCTGGCCCGCCCGGCCCGCCCCCGCGGGCTGCTGGCGCTGGCGGTGGTGCTGGACCTGGCGCTGCTGGCCTTTTTCAAGTACGAAGGCTTTTTTGCCGCCAACCTCAACGCCCTGCTGCCCGGGGCGCTGCCGGTGCTGGAACTGGCCCTGCCGCTGGGGCTCAGCTTTTACACCTTCCAGGGCATCAGCTACTGCGTGGACGTGGCCCGGGGGGAGGTTGCCCCCGAGCGCAACCCGCTGCGGCTCTACCTGTATCTTGCCTTCTTCGCCCATGTCAGCTCGGGGCCCATCCTGCGCTACGGCGACCAGGCGGCGGCGCTGGACCCGGCCTCGGCGCAGCGCCGGGTGGACGCCGACCGCTTCGCCTACGGCATCAAGCGGTTCGTGCTGGGTCTGGCCAAAAAGACGCTGATCGCCGACCAGCTGGCCCTGCTCCACGGCGCTGTGGCCGGCACCGACGCCGCCGGCCTGCCCGCCCCGGCGCTGCTGCTGGGGTATGCGGCCTATGCGGTGCAGCTGTACTACGATTTTTCCGGCTACAGCGACATGGCGGTGGGCCTGGGCGAAATGTTCGGCCTGACCATGCCCGAAAACTTCGACTATCCTTTCCTTTCCCGCTCGGTGGGGGAATTCTGGCGCCGCTGGCACATCACGCTGGGGGCCTGGTTCCGCCGCTACCTCTACTTTCCGCTGGGCGGCAGCCGCTGTTCGCTGCCCCGCACCTGCCTGAACCTGCTGGTGGTCTTCCTGGCCACCGGGCTGTGGCACGGCGCGGCCTGGCAGTACCTGGCCTTCGGGCTGTGGCACGGGGTCTGGATCTGTGCCGAGCGGCTGGGCCTTTCCAAACTGCTGGACCGGCTGCCCCGGGCGGTCTCCCACCTGTATCTGGTGCTGGTCATGCAGGTCGGTTTCGTCTTTTTCGGCGCGCCGGGGCTGGCCCAGGCGCTGGTCGCCCTGCGGGGCATCCTCACCTGGCAGGCCGGGGCCCCGGGCATGACGCTGGCCCCTTTTGCCGACCCCAAACTGCTGCTGTTGCTGGTGGCGGGCATCGCCCTCAGCGGTCCGGTGCAGGCGCTGGCGCCCAGGCTGCGGGGCTGGCTGCGGGGCCGGGCCGCCCCCGGGGCCGCAGGCGCCGCGGTGCTGCTGTTGCTGCTGCTGGCGGGCATCATGCGCAGCACGGCGGGCAACTACACGGCCTTTATCTATTTCCAGTTCTGAAAAGGGGGACTCCGCATGGCAAAAAAATGGCTGATCGGGCTGTTCTGCGCCATTCTGGGCGGCAGCTTCCTGGTGTTCAACGTCTTCAGCAAACAGCTCTCGGGCGACAACCACGAAAACCGCCTGCTCACCACCCTGCCCTCGGTGCTGCAGGGGCCGCTTTCCGGGCTGATTGCCCGGCTGGACAGCTTTTTTGTGGACAACTCGCCCTTCCGCTACCAGCTCACCGCGCTGGACGCCGGGCTGGACTACATCCTGTTCGGCACCACCCAGAGCGACCAGGTGCTGACCGGCCGGGACGGCTGGCTCTTTTACAAGGATGGCCCCGACGCGGCCCATCCGGTGGCCAACTACCAGGGCCTGCCCTCGACCTTTGACAGCGAGGAGACCCTTGCCGCGGCGGCCGCCTCGCTGCAGCGGCTGGGGGACACCCTGGCCGCCCGGGGCTGCACCCTGGTGCTGGACCTGGCCCCCAGCAAGGACCGGGTCTACCGGGAGCAGATGCCCGCCGGCTACCCCATCGTCAACGAAGAGAACCGCACCGACCGGCTGGCCGCCTACCTGGCCGAACACACCACCGTGCCGGTGAACTGGAGCTATGCGGCGGTCCGCGCCCAGGCCCTGGCCGACCCGGACACACTCCTCTATTTCAAGACCGACACCCACTGGAACCATGCCGGGGCCCTGTTCGGGCTGGACGGCGCCCTGGCCGCCGCCGGCGTCGAGACGCTGCCTTTTTCGGCCTACGAACTGGGGGACAACGGGGTGCAGACCGGCGACCTGGCCAACGTGGCCGCCCTGTATGCCGTTCTGCCCGACGAACATGACCTGGCGGCCGTCAACTATGCCGCGCTGTATCAGGCCGACCCCCGCACCGTCGGGGTGGTGGGGGACAGCTTCAGCGGCTACTACCAGCTGTATCTGCAGCAGCGGTTTGCCGGCAGCTGGTATCAGGAGCCCGAGACCCTCACCCCCGAACTGGCCGCCGAACCCGGCTGCGACATCCTGATCCTTTCGGTCACCGAGCGGAATCTGGATCTGCTGCTCACCCTGCTGGGCCGGTTCTGAGGGGGTCCCCGGCGTCCAAACGGACAAAATCGCCCCGTTTACGGGCCGGAAAGGCCGCTCTTGAGCGGTTTTTGCACAAAAACGCTTGCATTTTCCGCGGCGATGTGCTATATTCTTACTGTTCGATGATGTTTGTATGGAAAGTGGGCCGTCCGGTCCGCTTTCTTTTTATGATAGGGAGGTTCATTCATGGCAAAAGCCAAGCAGAGCCCCGGCGGGGCGGCCGCTGCAGTGGAGGCGTTCGTCCGCCCGGTGGTGGAGGGCATGGGCCTGCGCCTGTGGGACGTGCGCTTTGAGAAGGAAGGCCCCGACTGGTTCCTGCGGGTGCTGATCGACCGGGATGAGCCGCTGGATACCGACACCTGCGAGGCGGTGTCCCGGGCCATCGACCCGCTGCTGGACGCTGCCGACCCCATCGAGCAGAGCTATTACCTGGAAGTGGGCAGCCCCGGCCTTGGCCGCCGGCTGACCCGGCCGGAACATTTCGCCGCGCTGGCGGGCCAGAAATGCGCCGCCCGCCTGATCCGCCCCGACGAGCAGGGCCGCCGGGACCTGGAAGGCACCCTGGTGGGTCTGCAGGACGGGGTGGTCACCCTGCGCAGCGGGGAGGAGGAAGTCTCCTTCCCGCTGAAAGCCGCCGGCTTCATCAAGCTGTGCGATGACGAGGACCTGTTTGCATAAAATTTCCCTGTCAGCGCCGCCCGTCGGGCGGTGCGCCGGGGCAAGGAAGGCGCCCGGATCTTTTGACATTTTTTTGGATCGGCCCGGGGGAAACGGCCCGGGACCGAAACATCTGATAGAATTTTTGGGAGGAAACCGGACAAATGGCTACTGCAACCAACAACGAATTCTTTGAAGCGCTCGCAGCCCTGGAGAAGGAGCGCGGCTTGCCGGAGGACTACCTGATCGACAAGATCAAGGCGGCCATCGTCATCGCGGTCAAGAAGGACTACAATGTCGAGGATGAGAACGTCATCGTGGACATCGACCCCGAACTGGGGACCTTCCGCGCCAGCCTGGCCCAGGAGATCGTGGAGGAGGTCGAAAACCCCTACACCCAGGTCAGCCTGGAGGACGCCCAGCGGGTGCGCAAGACCTACCGGGTGGGCCAGCGGATGATCACGGCGCTCAAGACCAAGGAATTCGGTCGCATCGCCGCCCAGACCGCCAAGCATGTGATCCGCCAGGGCCTGCGGGAAGGCGAGCGCAGCCTGCAGTACAACGAGATGCAGTCCCGCGCCCATGAGATCATCTCGGCCACCGTCGTCTCCATCGACCCGGAGCGCGGCAACGTGGTGCTGGATCTGGGCAAGGGCGGCAGCGCCGTGCTGCCCCGCAACGAGCAGGTCCCCGGCGAATCCTTCACCGAAGGCCAGGTCGTGCAGGTGTATGTGGTGGATGTCATCGCCACCGAGCGGGGCCCCCGCATCACCATCAGCCGCACCCATCCGGGCCTTGTCAAGCGGATGTTCGAACTGGAAGTGCCCGAGATCTACGACGGCACCGTCGAGGTCAAGGCCATCGCCCGCGAGGCCGGCGCCCGCACCAAGATGGCGGTCTACAGCAAGGACCCCAACGTGGACCCGGTGGGTGCCTGCATCGGCGCCCACGGTTCCCGCGTGGAGAAGATCGTCTCCGAGCTGGGCGGCGAGAAAATCGACATCATCCGCTGGAGCGAGGACATCACCGCCTTCATCTCGGCGGCGCTGAGCCCGGCCAAGGTGGTCAAGGTGGAACTGCTGCCCGGCGAGACCAAGAGCTGCCGGGTCACCGTGCCCGACCACCAGCTCAGCCTGGCCATCGGCAACAAGGGCCAGAACGTGCGCCTGTGCGCCCACCTGACCGGCTATAATATTGACATCCGCCCCGAATCGGGCTATTACGGCGAGGACGAATGATCCTCCCCGCCTATCCTTCCTGAAAAGAGGTTTCGCCTTGCAGCAGCAAAGACAGAAAAAAATCCCGGTGCGCCGGTGTGTGGGCTGTAACGCCCAAAAGCCCAAGCGGGAGCTGGTGCGCATCGTCCGCAGCCCGGACGGCCAGATCAGCCTGGACCTGACCGGCAAAAAGTCCGGCCGGGGGGCCTACCTGTGCCCGTCGGCGGCCTGCCTGGCCAAAGCCCAGAAGGCGCACCGGCTGGAACGTGCGCTGGACCAGCCCGTGCCGGAGGAAGTCTACGCCCGCCTGGCGCAGCAGATCGCCTGCGCCGAACAACAGGCAAAGGAGGCGGTGGACGATGCACAGTGAAAGCTCCGGCCTGCTGGGCGCGCTGGGACTGTGCCGCAAAGCCGGCAAACTCCTGTACGGGTACGACCGTGTGGAGGAAGCCGTGCTGCGGGGCAAGGTCAGCCTGGTGCTGCTGGCCTGCGATGCCAGTGCCCGCACCGCACAGCACATGATGGATACCTGCGAAGGCACCGTAGCCTGCGAGGTCATGCCCCTGACCGGCGAAGAACTGGCCCTGCTGACCCCCAGGCCAGCCGCCGTCTTTGCGGTAACGGAAGCGAACCTTGCGCGCCTGTGCGCCAACTACCTGACCCGATAAGGAGGAACGTTCATGGATTTTAAGTATAAAATTGCCGATGTGGCCAAAGATTTCGGCATCAGCGCCAAGCGCGCCATCGACACGGTGGCGGCGGTGACCGGCGAGACCCGCAAGCCCGGCGGCACCTTTGAGGAGAGCGAAGTCAACGGCCTGCTGGAAGCCCTGACCCGGGAGACCGCCGTGGACAGCCTGGAGGAGTACCTGGCCTCGGGCAAAAAGCAGCCGGAGCCCAAGCCCGCGCCCAAAAAGGCCGAAGCCAAGCCCCAGCCCGCCAAAAAGCAGGAAAAACCTGCCGCCGAGGCCAAGCCCCAGCCGGAGGCCCGCAAGCCCCAGCCCCGCAAGCCCGAGCGCCCGGCCGAGCGCCGCAAGGAAAAGAGCGTCACCATGCAGGAACTGGCGGCGGATACCGGCATCAAAAAGCCGGTGACCACCGAGCAGGTCCAGGTCAACCGCGCCCAGGTGCAGGTGGATACCCGCACCGTGGATGTGAACGTGGATAAGTTCAGCGCCCGGTACGACGATCTGGCCGACAGCCGCAACATGCCCTCCAAGCGCAAAAAACAGCCGGCGGGCAACAAGCAGAAGTTCCAGAACCGGAACAAAAACCGCAACCCCTACCAGCGCCGCCGGGAGACCGAGGCCGAGCGCCTGCAGCGCATCCAGCTGGAAAAAGCCCGCAACGCCCAGCTCAAGATCACCATTCCCGACGAGATCACGGTCAGCGAGCTGGCCACCCGCCTGAAGCAGAACGTGGCCAAGGTCGTGGCCAAGTTCATGCAGATGGGCGAGATGCACGCGGCGTCCGACGTGGTGGATTTCGACTCCGCCGCGCTGGTGGCCGAGGAATTCCACGCCAAGGTGGAGCGGGAAGTCCATGTCTCCATCGAAGAGCGCCTCTTCGTGCAGGAGGAGGACGCCGCCGAGGATCTCAAGGCCCGCCCGCCGGTCGTGGTGGTCATGGGCCATGTTGACCACGGCAAGACCTCCATCCTGGACGCCATCCGCAAGACCAACGTGACCGCGGGCGAAGCCGGCGGCATCACCCAGGCCATCGGCGCTTACCAGGTCAAGGCCAACGACAGCGTCATCACCTTCCTGGATACCCCGGGCCACGAAGCCTTCACCGCCATGCGCGCCCGCGGCGCCAACATGACCGACATCGCCGTGCTGGTGGTGGCGGCCGACGACGGCATCATGCCCCAGACCATCGAGTCCATCAACCACGCCAAGGCGGCCAACGTCAAGCTCATCGTGGCCGTCAACAAGATGGATAAACCCACCGCCAACCCCGAGCGGGTCAAGGAGCAGCTGACCAAGTACGAGATCATCCCCGAAGACTGGGGCGGCGATGTGGCCTGCATCCCGGTGTCCGCCGTCACCGGCATGGGCATCCAGGATCTGCTGGAGCGCATCGCGCTGGAAGCCGAGGTCATGGAACTCAAGGCCAACCCCAACCGCCGCGCCAAGGGTGCCGTGGTGGAAGCCCGGCTGGACAAGGGCCAGGGCCCCGTGGCCACCCTGCTGGTCCAGAACGGCACGCTGCACCGGGGCGACTGCCTGATCGCCGGCACCGCCGTGGGCCATGTGCGCACCATGCGCAACGACAAAGGCCAGGAGATCACCGAGGCCGGCCCCTCCATGCCTGTGGAGATCACCGGCCTGACCGAAGTGCCCACCGCCGGCGACATCTTCGAAGCGGTGGAGGACGAGCGCCTGGCCCGCGAACTGGCCGACAAGCGCACCAACGAGGCCAAGGAGAAGCAGTTCGCCGCCTACACCAAGGTCACGCTGGATAACCTGTTCGACCAGATGGCCCAGAATGACATGAAGGAACTGCCCATCGTCGTCAAGGCGGACGTGCAGGGCTCGGCCGAAGCGGTCAAGCAGAGCCTGGAAAAGATCTCCAACGACGAGGTCCGCGTCCGGGTCATCCATGCGGGCGTCGGCGCCATCAGCAAGTCGGACGTGAGCCTGGCCGACGCCTCCAACGCCATTATCATCGGCTTCAACGTCCGCCCCGACCCGGTGGCCAAGGCCGAAGCCGAGCAGACCGGTGTGGAGATGCGGATGTACCGGGTGATCTACGACGCCATCAACGACGTGACTGACGCCATGAAGGGCATGCTGGCCCCCAAGATCCGCGAAGTCGCCCTGGGCGAAGCGCAGGTCCGCCAGGTCTACAAGATCTCCAGCGTCGGCACCGTGGCCGGCTGCCGTGTCACCCGCGGCAAGATCACCCGCGACGCCAAGCTGCGTCTGGTGCGTGACGGCATTGTCATCACCGAGGACGCCATCGCCTCCCTCAAGCGTTTCAAGGACGACGCCAAGGAGGTGGCCGAAGGCTTCGAGTGCGGCATCACGCTGGAGAAATTCTCCGACATCAAAGAGGGCGATGTCTTCGAGTGCTTCAAACTGGAAGAGTACCGCGAGTGACCCGCCCTATACCATAACGAGGAACGACTATGCCAACCAAGAACCAGGGCCGCATGGCCCAGGATATGAAGCGGGAACTCATCGCCATCATCGGCGGTATGAAGGACCCCCGCATCACCGGCGGCCTGCTGACCGTCACCCGCCTGGATGTCACCCCCGACCTGGATGTGGCCAAGGTGTACATCAGCGTGATGGGACGCGAGGGCGGCTGCGCGCCGGTGGTCAAGGCGCTGAACAAGGCCAGCGGGCATATCCGCACCGAGATCAGCCGCCGGATGCACATTCGCAAGGCGCCCCGCTACATCTTTGTGGAGGATGACGGCGCCGCCTACGCCGCGCACATCAGCGAGGTGCTGCGCGGCCTTGAAAACGATACCGGTGACCCGCAGGGGGAGTGAGCCCCCCTGTGCAGGGGCGGCGGGCTGACCCAGCGCCCCTGCCGGCAAATATCGCAACGGCACCCTGCCGCTGGAAAAGAGGTTAGTTATGACAGAATCTGTGGACCGGCAAACAGCCGTCATGCGGCTCCGCTCGGCCCAGGATATCCTGATCCTGTGCCACAAGAACCCGGACGGTGACACCATCGGATGCGCAGGTGCGCTGTACCTGGCGCTGAAGTCTCTGGGGAAAAACGCGGCCATTCTCTGCAGCGACCCGATCCCCAGCCTGTACGGGTATATGGAGCTGCGCCTGTACGACGCCAGCTTCACCCCCGGTTTCGTGGTGGCGGTGGACGTGGCCAGCATCCAGCTGTTCGGCGACCGCAACAATGTGCAGAAATACGCGGCCCATGTGGACCTGTGCATCGACCACCATGCCAGCAACAGCGGCTATGCCTACGAAACGCTGCTGGACCCCGGCGCCGCCGCGGCCTGTGAGCTCATGATTGACGTGATCGAGGAGATGGGCGTCACCCTGGACCCCTCCATCGCGTCCTGCCTGTACACCGGCATCGCCACCGACACCGGCTGCTTCCGCTTTTCCAGCACCACCGCCCACACCCATCAGGCGGCGGCCCGCCTGATCGAAGCCGGGGCCGACTTGGAGATGCTCAACGCCCGGCTGTTCGAATCCCGTTCCCGTGCCCGCATCGAGATCGAGCGGATGGCGCTGGAAAGCCTCGAATACTTCTTCGACGGCCGCTGCGCCATGATCTACCTCACCTGGGACCAGATCGTCACCTCCGGCGTGCCCGGGGCCGAGCTGGAGGACCTGACCAGCCTGCCCCGCTCCATCGAAGGGGTGGAGGTGGGCCTGACCCTGCGCCAGCAGAAGGACGGCAGCTACAAAATCAGCATCCGCACCGCCGGTACGGTGGACGCCTGCGCCGTGGCCCGGCACCTGGGCGGCGGCGGGCATTCCCGCGCCGCCGGCTGCGAGATCAGCGGCAACCTGGACAACGCCCGCTTCGCCGTGCTGGAGGAAGTGCGCAAGGAGCTGGAGCGCTGGGGCCTGCTGGATGCGGCGCGTTGAGCGCCTTCCCCTTTGTTGAGCGCCTTCCCCTTTGGAAAACAGAAAGGTATATACAATGACCAAGCTGCAAAACGGCGTTCTGCCGGTGGACAAACCGGCGGGGTGGACCAGCTTCGACGTGCTGGCCAAGCTCCGCGGTGCCCTGGGGACCCGGCGGCTGGGGCATACGGGCACACTGGACCCTATGGTCACCGGTGTGCTCGTTGTGCTTATCGGCCCGGCCACGGCGGCGGCCGACCGCCAGCCCGACCAGGACAAAACCTATGAGGGCACCCTGCGTCTGGGCCTTGCCACCGATACCGGCGACCTGACCGGCACCGTGCTGCGCACCGCGCCGGTCACGGCGGGGGAGAGGGAGCTGCTGGCCGTGCTGCCCCGGTTTGTCGGCAACATCCGCCAGCTGCCGCCGATGTACTCGGCCGTCAAGGTGAACGGCCAGCCGCTGTACAAGGCGGCCCGCCAGGGCAAAACGGTGGAGCGCACCCCCCGCCCGGTCACCATCCACGCCATCGACTACCTGGGCAGCCCGGCCCCCGGCGATTTCACGCTGCGGGTCCGCTGCTCCAAGGGCACCTACATCCGCACACTGTTCGAGGAGATCGGCGCCGCCATGGGCCAGCCGGCCACGATGGCCTGGCTGCGGCGGGTGCAGGCCGGCCCCTTCACGATCGACCAGTGCCACCCGCTGCCCGACATCCTGGCCGCCGCCCAGGACGGCACGCTGGCCCAAAAGGGCTGGGTGCTGGGGGTGGACTCGGCGTTTTCCACCCTGCCTGCGCTGACGGTGGGGGAGCCGGCCCGCACCCACCTGTTCAACGGCTGCCCCACCAGCCGCTACCCGGCTGAGGACGGACGCTACCGGGTGTATGACGAGACCGGCGGCTTCCTGGGGCTGGCCGTGGTGGAACAAGGGGTGCTGCGGGTGGAAAAACTGTTTTGTGACAGGGAAAGGACCTGAACCAGATGCAACGCATGGAACTGCACATTACCGAAACCGTTGAGCCGGTCGCCGCGCCCCATGGCAGTGCGGTGGCGCTGGGTTTTTTTGACGGGGTCCACCTGGGGCATCGGGCGGTCATCGGGGCGGCGGTGGCCGCCGCCCGCCGCGCCGGGCTCACCCCGGCCGTCTTCACCTTCGAACTGCCGGAAGGCAATACCCTGAAAGGCGGGCGCATCCTCTCCCGCACCCAGAAACATCGCCGCATGGCCGAACTGGGCGCCCGCGAGGTCATGGACCCGCCTTTTTCGGCGTTCTGCAACCTGTCCCCCGAAGCCTTTGTGGAGCGCATCCTGGTGGACTGCTTCGGGGCGCGGCAGGTCTTCTGCGGGGACAATTTCACCTTTGGCGCCCGCGCCGCCGGCAACGTGGAATCCCTCCAGGCGCTGTGTGCCCGGCGGGGCATCGGGGTCACGGTGGTGGAGATGGCCGGCTACGGCGGCAAGACCGTCTCCTCCACCCGCATCCGCGCCGCGCTGGAGGAAGGCCGCCTGGACGACGCCAACGCGATGCTCGGCGCCCCTTATGCCATCGACTGGACCGTCCGCCACGGCAAGGGGGTCGGCACCAGCCGGCTGGGCACCCCGACCATCAACCAGAACTACCCGGCGGGGACGCTGCAGCCCTGCTGCGGGGTCTACCTGACCCGCATCCGGCTGCAGGACCGCTGGTGGCCCGCGGCCACCGGCATCAGCCGCCGCCCCACCGTGGACAAGGCCGGCGCGCCGGTCAGCTGCGAGACCTATGTGCCGGGCTTCTCGGGGGATGTCTACGGAACGAACCCCACGCTGGAATTCCACAAATACCTCTGCCCGATCCGCAAGTTCGACTCCCTGCAGGCGCTTTCCGATCTCATCACCACGGCGGCTGCACGCAGCTGCGCGTATTTTCAGGGGCTGGAGGACCGGATCTGACCCGGATTTACAACCCGGGCGGAATGTCGTATAATGGGGTTCATGCGGCCGGGCTGCCCCGGCGCCACATTGTCTTGTGAGAGGGAGGACCACCCCTTGTTTGAACGAAAAATGCTGGCGCCCGGCGTGTATATCACCACGCTGGACGCCGAAAAATTCAACCGCTGCCGCATTGCGATCCACCTGCGCTACACCCCGCTGCGCCGCACGGCCACCGACGCCGCGGTGCTGCCGCTGGTGCTGGAACGGGGCTATGCCCAGTGCCCGGATATGACCGCCCTGTCCCGCAAGCTGGCCCGGCTGTACGGGGCCGACCTGGGGGTGGACCTGGGAACTGCGGGCACCGACCGGGTGCTCACCGTGGACATCTGCGGCATCAAGGACCGCTTCGCCCTGGCCGGCGAGGACCTGACCCGGGCCTATGCCGACATCGCCTTCGGCATCGTCTTTGACCCCTACCTGGTGGACGGCCTGTTCGACCCCGAGGCCGTGCGCATCGAAAAGGAAACGCTGGACCGCCGCCTGCAGGCAGAGTTCAACAACAAGCGCCTGTACTGCGTGCGCCAGGCCCGCCGCCGCTTTTACGGCGATTCCCCGGCGGGCATCGAGCTGGGGGGCTACCGGTCCGACCTGCCCGGCGTCACCCCGGCCACCCTCAAGGCCGAATACGACCGCATCCTGCGCACCGCCTCCATCGACGTGATGGTCCAGGGGGCCGACGCCGACAACGTGGCCGAGCGGCTGCTCCAGGCGCTTCAGGCGGTGCCCCGCGCCCCCCGGGACTTTGCCGGGGCCATGGCCATGCCGGTCACCGAACCCCGCCATTACTGCGAGGCCATCCCCGGGCTGACCCAGGCCAAGCTCTGTATGCTGTTCACCACCGGCACGCCGGAGGACCTGCCCTCCATCAACCTGCTGCGCATGGCCATGTCGGTGTTCGGCGGCTCCACCACCAGCCGGCTGTTCCGCAACGTGCGGGAAAAGCAGAGCCTGTGCTACTACTGCGGCGCCACCGCGCTGCGGGCCACCGGCGTCATGATGGTGGATTCCGGCGTGGAGCCCGGCCGGGAAGAACAGGCCGAGGCCGCCATCCTGAAGGAATGGCAGGACCTGTGCCGCGGCCCCGTCACCCAGGAGGAGATGGAGGACTGCCGCCGCAGCCTGCTTTCCGGCATGGACGCGCTGGGCGACAGCCTGGCCGGGCTGGAAAGCTGGTACTACGGCCAGATCACCCGCGGCGAAGCCCTGGCCCCGCCGGAGTACGGCCGGGTGCTCATCAACGCCGTCACCGCCGACCAGGTGCGGGAGCAGCTGAACAGCTACCACTATTCGGTCTGCTATACCCTGACCCGGGCCGGGGAAGGAGGGGAACCCGCATGAACAGCCAGTCCGACGCACTGCGCCGCAAAACCGCCGAAGCCATCCGCTGTGAAAGCACCCGGCTGGACAGCGGCCTGACCGTGCTCTGCCGCACAATGCCGGGATACAGCACGGTCCACGCCTTCTATGTGACCCGTTTCGGCTCGGTCTGCCGGGACTTCGCCCTCGACGGCCGCAGCTATCATCTGCCCGCCGGCACCGCCCACTTCCTGGAGCACAAGATGTTCGAGTCGGAGGAGGGGGACGCCTTCAGCCTCTATGCCAAGACCGGCGCGTCCTCCAACGCCTTCACCAGTTTTGACCGCACCGGCTACTACTTCTCCGCCACCGACCGGATCGACCGCAATCTGGACATTCTGCTGGGGATGGTGGGGCACCCCTGGTTCACCGAAGCCACCATCGCCAAGGAGCAGGGCATCATCGGCCAGGAGATCAAGATGTATGACGACAGCCCCGACTGGCGGCTGCTCACCGGGCTGTTCCGCTGCCTGTACCGCAGCCACCCCATCCGGGATGACATCGCCGGCACGGTGGAAAGCATCGCCCGGCTCACGCCGGAACTGCTCTACGCCTGTACCGAAGCGTTTTACCGCCCCGCCAACATGGTGCTGTCGGTGGCCGGGGACATCACGCTGGACCAGGCGGTGGCGGCCTGCCGCCGCGCCGGGCTGGACCGCCCCGCCGCCCCCCACGCCGTGACCCCCGCCCCCTTCGCCCCCGAAAACGAGACCTGCCGGCGGGAACTGCAGTTCACGATGCCGGTGAACAAGCCCTGCTTTGCGCTGGGCTTCCGGGAACAGCCGATCCCTTACGGCGACGCCCGGGCCGACATCCTGGCCGACCTGCTGCCCGAACTGATCTGCGGCGGCCTGACCGACCTGTACCGCAAACTGTATGACGAAGGGCTGGTCAACCCCGAGTTCAACGGCGAGACCATCTCGGTGGACGGCGCCTGCACCGTCGTGTTCACCGGCGAGAGCGCCACCCCCCGCCAGGTGGTGGAGCTGCTGCAGGCGGAGATCCGCCGGCTGCGCCGGGACGGGGTGGACCCCGAACTTTTCACCCTGGTCAAGAACCAGATGTACGGCGAGATGCTGGCCAACGTGGAAGGGGTGGACGATGCCGCCGAATCCCTGGCCGGCGCCTGGCTCAGCGGCTACACCCTGGCCGAGGAGGTGCAGGCCCTGGCCACCCTGACGGCGCAGGATGTGAACGACGCGCTGCAGCGGATGCTGCGGGAGGAAAACACCGCCTACGTTGAGATCCAGCCGCAGGGCTGAGCGGCGCCCCGCCGGACCAAAGGGGCTGCTGCGCACCGCTGCGGCGCAATAGGGAGGAACTTCCCATGGGAACCATTTTTCATGTCCAGTTTCCGGGCCTCGGCCTGGAATTCACCCTCGACCGCGTGGCGCTCTCGCTGGGCGGGTTCAACATCTACTGGTACGGCGTCCTCATCGCCCTGGGGCTCATCCTGGGCATGGCGCTGGCCTTCCACTATGCGCCGGACTTCGGTCTCAACGCCGACCGCCTGGTGGACGTGGTGGTGGTCGGCACCATCATGGGCATCGTCTGCGCCCGCATCGCCTATGTGGCCATGGCGCCCTTTGAGTACGAGTCCATCTGGGATATGATCGCGGTGCGGGACGGCGGCCTGGCCATCTACGGCGGCGTCATCGGCGCGTTCGTCTTCGGCGGGCTGGCCGCCCGCTGGCGCCGGGTCCCGCTGCTGCCCCTCTTCGACGTGGTGGCCATGGGCTTCCTGGTGGGCCAGGGCATCGGCCGCTGGGGCAACTTTGTCAATCAGGAAGCCTTCGGCACCAACACCACCCTGCCCTGGGGCATGTACAGCGAGGGCACCTACAACTACCTGACCGGCGTCCAGGCCACCCTGGCCGCCCAGGGCATCACGGTGGACCCGACCCAGCCGGTCCACCCCACCTTCCTGTACGAAAGCCTCTGGTGCCTGTTCGGGCTGCTGGTGCTCTGGCTGTACCGGCGGCACCGCCGCTTCCACGGCCAGCTGTTCCTGATGTATATTATCTGGTACGGCCTGGGCCGCTACTGGATCGAGGGCCTGCGCACCGACTCGCTGCTCATCGGGGACACCGGGCTGCGGTTCAGCCAGATCGTGGCGCTGGTCTCGGTGGCGGCGGCCGTCACGCTGATGGTCTACGGGCTGCAGCGCTCCCGCGGGCGCACCCTGCTGGTGCCGCTGGCGGTGGAAGACATCAAAAAGCTGGACCGGGCCGGCGACCGCTTCACCCCCGACAGCCTGCCCGCCTCCGCCCCGCACCGGGAGTTTGCGGCCGCCACCGCCGCCATGAACAAGCGGCTGGCCGACCTGGACCTGGACGCCCCGGCCGGGACCGCCGAACCGGACCGGGCCCCTGAACCGGCCGCCCCGGAACAGCAGGCCGAAACGGAACAGCAGACCGAACCGGCCGCCCCGGCGCCGGAAGACGCCGCGGCCGACCGGCCCCGCACCCCCGAAGCGGGGGACAACCCGTAAACGGCGTCAGCCGGAAAGGAGAACGCTATGAGCGCTGCCATCATTGACGGAAAAATTCTGGCCGCCCAGGTCAAGCAGGAGGCCGCCGCGGCGGTCCGCGCCCTGCAGCAGTGGGGCAAAGCGACCCCCTGCCTGGCCGTGCTGCTGGTGGGGGAGGACCCCGCCAGCCAGGTGTATGTCCGCGGCAAGGAGAGCGACTGCGCGGCCTGCGGCATCGAGAGCCGGGTCTGCCGCCTGCCCGAAACCACCACCCAGGCCGAGCTGCTGGACCGGCTGGCCGCCCTGGCCGCCGACCCGGCGGTCCACGGCATCCTTGTCCAGCTGCCGCTGCCCCGCCACATCGACCCGGCCGCGGTCATCGCGGCCATCCCGCCCGAGAAGGATGTGGACGGCTTCACCCCCGTCAACGCCGGCAACCTGCTCACCGGCGGGAGCTGCTTTGTCCCCTGCACCCCGGCGGGCTGCCTGCGGATGATCCGCTCCACCGGGCTGGACCTGGCCGGCAAACAGGCTGTGGTGGTGGGCCGTTCCAACATTGTGGGCAAGCCGGCGGCGCTGCTGCTTCTGCAGCAGAACGCCACCGTCACCGTCTGCCATTCCCGCACGCAGGGGCTGGCCGAGATCTGCCGCCGGGCGGATGTCCTGGTGGCCGCGGTGGGCAAGGCCGGCTTTATCACCGGCGATATGATCAAGCCCGGGGCGGTGGTCATTGATGTGGGCATCAACCGGGGGGCGGACGGCAAGCTCCGCGGGGATGTGGACTTTGCTTCCGCCCGGGAGGTGGCCGGCTTTATCACCCCGGTGCCCGGCGGCGTGGGGCTCATGACCCGGGCGATGCTCATGTGGAACACCGTGCTGGCCGCCGCCCGGCAAAGCGGCGTGGACCTGGGGATCTCCCGCAAGGGCTGAAACGGCCAAAAGCTCACGCAAAAAGGTCAAAAAATACCGCCCGGGGCCTTGACTTTGCCCCGCGGATATGGTATGCTTACTAAGCCGCATGGTATGGGCTCTCCAAGTGTGCCCTTTTGTAAAGCGCACCGCCCCACATCCAGCGAGACTTATTGAAAGAGGTTTGCATCATGTACGCAGTTATCAAAACCGGTGGCAAGCAGTACAGCGTCAAGGTCGGCGACACCATCTTCGTGGAAAAGCTGAACGCTGAGGCCGATACCGAAGTCACCTTCGATCAGGTCCTGGCTGTTGGCGAGGAGGGCGCTGTCAAGGTCGGCGCCCCGCTGGTGGACGGCGCTTCGGTCGTCGCCAAGGTCGTCAAGAACGGCAAGGGCAAGAAGCTGAACATCCTGACCTATCGTCCCAAGAAGGGCAGCATGGTCCGCAAGGGTCATCGTCAGCCCTACACCAAGGTGGAGATCACCGCGATCAACGGCTAAGGAGGTACAACAACAATGGCACACAAAAAAGGCGTAGGTTCTACCAAAAACGGCCGTGATTCCGAGTCCAAGCGTCTGGGCGTGAAGCGCGGCGACGGTCAGTACGTTCTGGCCGGCAACATCCTGGTCCGTCAGCGCGGCACCCACATCCATCCGGGTGAGGGCGTCGGCATCGGCAGCGACGACACTCTGTTCGCTCTGGTGGATGGCCGCGTTCATTTCGAGCGCATGGGCCGCGACCGCAAGCGCTGCACCGTGAAGCAGTAAAACCAAAAGGGGCGGGCCGGACGGCCCGCTCTTTTTTTACCCCGCGCCGGGGCCCTGTGTTACCCCGGCCGCCATCCGCTGCATCGGGCAGCTTTCCCGGCAGCCTGCCGGAACCATTTACCCTAGGAAGGAGCCACTATGCCTACCACCAATTTTATTGATACCGCCACCATCTGGCTGCATGCCGGCAAGGGGGGCGACGGGGCCGTCAGCTTCCACCGCGAAAAGTTCGTCGCGGCGGGCGGGCCGGACGGCGGCGACGGCGGCCGCGGCGGGGACATCCTGTTTGTGGCGGACGACAACCTCTCCACCCTGATGGATTTCCGCTACAAGCGCAAATACACCGCCGACGCCGGTGAAAACGGCCGCGGCGCCCGCCAGAAGGGCAAGGATGCCGAGGACCTGGTCATCCGGGTGCCCCGGGGCACCGTTCTCAAACAGGCCGAGACCGGGCTGGTCGTGGCCGACATCTCGGGCGACGAGCCGGTCGTGGTGGCCAGGGGCGGCCGCGGCGGCTGGGGCAACGCACGGTTTGCCACCCCCACCCGCCAGATCCCCCGTTTTGCCAAGCCCGGCCTGCCCGGCGAGGACCTGCATGTCACGCTGGAGCTCAAGGTCATTGCCGATGTGGGGCTCATCGGGTTCCCCAACGTGGGCAAGTCCACCCTGCTCAGCATGATCAGCGCGGCCCGCCCCAAGATCGCCAACTACCACTTCACCACCCTGACCCCGGTGCTGGGCGTCGTGCGGGTGGCGGAGGAACAGAGCTTTGTCTGCGCGGACATCCCCGGCCTTATCGAAGGCGCCGCCGAGGGCGTCGGCCTGGGGCATGACTTCCTGCGGCATGTGGAGCGCTGCCGCCTGCTGCTGCATGTGGTGGATGTCTCGGGCAGCGAGGGCCGCGACCCCAAGGCGGACTTTGCCCAGATCAACCACGAACTGGCCGCCTTCAGCGCCGAGCTGGCCCGCCGGCCCCAGATCGTGCTGGGCAATAAGTGCGACATCGCCGCCCCCGAACAGGTGGAGGCGTTCCGCACCTTCATCGAGGAACAGGGTCTGACCTTCCTGCCCATCTCGGCGGCCACCCGCCAGGGCATCGACGGGCTGCCGGCCCTGGTCTACCGGCGTCTGCAGGACCTGCCGCCCGTCAAGGTCTTTGAGGCCGAGTACGTCCGGCCCGACCCGGCCGCCGCGCCCAAGCGCCCCTTCAGCTGCCGGCGCACCGGCGACCGCGAGTTCACGGTGGACGCCCCCTGGCTGGAGCGCATCCTGGCCGGCACCAATGTGGAGGATTACGAGAGCCTGCAGTATTTCCAGACCCAGCTGGGGGATTCCGGCATTCTGGACGAGCTGGTCCGCCTGGGCGTCCAGGAGGACGACACCATCAAGATCGGGGAGTATGAGTTCGATTATGTCTACTGATTCGCCCGCCATGCTGCCGGTCCAGCGGCCGGACATTGATCTGCGGGAAATGTCCCCGCTGGCGCTGGCCTTTGTGGGGGACGCGGTGCTGGAACTGCTGGTCCGGGCCCGGCTGGTGGGCTCCACCCGGCTGCCCCCCGGGCGCCTGCACGCCGAAGCCACCCGCTATGTCTCGGCCAAGGCCCAGTTCCGGGAACTGAGCGCCCTGGAACCCCTGCTTACCGAAGCCGAGGCCGCCGTGCTCCGCCGGGGCAAAAACGCCAGCAAGGCCACGGTGGCCAAACACGCCACCGCCCAGGAATACCGCGCTTCCACCGGGCTGGAATGCCTGCTGGGCTGGCTCTACCTGCAAGGGGAGCTGGACCGGGTGGGCCAGCTGTTTGAGGCGCTGTGGCAGGCGGGGGGCGACCCCGCCCGGGCCGAAAACTGAACACATGTACGGGGCGGGGCCTGCCCCCGCCCGGGGGTAAACAGCCGTTACTGCTTGTTCTGGCTGCCGGCGGTCTTGTTCTGGGTGGTGTTGGCCGCCTTGTTCTGGGTGCCGTTGGCCGCCTTCTTGGCGGTGGTGCGGTTCTGGGTGTTGTTCTGGGCGCTGCGGTTGGTGCCGCTGCAGTCTTTTGCATTGCGTGCCATGATGTCTGCTCCTTTCGGTCGCTTTGGTGGGTTGGGGCCGTCCGCCGGTCCCTGCCTGTAGTTTGCCCGCCCGGGGGCGGCTTATACAGCCCCCGCCGCCCTGCCGCGGAAAAAATCGCCGCGGCCGGGCCTTCGATTCGTCAGCCAAGTCTGCCATAGGAAAGGTGATCGGTTTGTCCTGTCTGCCCGCTGCTTTTGAACAGCGCGAACGTGCGCTGCTGGGCCCGAGGTTTGAAGCCCTCTTTGCCGCCCCCGGCCCGGCCCCGGCCCGGGGGCTGACCGTCAACACGCTGCGCTGCACCCCCGGGCAGGTGGCCCGGGACGCCGGCCTGCCGCTGGAACCCTCGCCCTTCTGCGCCCGGGCCTTCCGGCTGACCGACCCGGACCTGCGCCCGGGCCGCCACCCCTGGCACCACGCCGGAGCCTTCTATGTGCAGGAACCCAGCGCCGCGGCCCCGGCCGCCCTGCTGGGGGTGCGCCCCGGTATGCGGGTGGCGGACCTGTGCGCTGCGCCCGGCGGCAAGTCCAGCCAGCTGGCGGCGGCGCTGGCCGGCCAGGGGCTGCTGCTGTCCAACGAGTACGACCCGGCCCGGGCCGAGATCCTGCGCCAGAACCTGGAGCGGATGGGGGTGACCAACGCGGTCATCACCAACGAGGACACCGCCCGCCTGGCTGCCGCCCTGCCGGGACTGTTCGACTGCGTGCTGGTGGACGCCCCCTGCTCGGGCGAGGGGATGTTCCGCAAGGAGGCCGCCGCCGTCGCCCAGTACGAGCCGGCGCTGGTGGAACACTGTGCGGCGCTGGGGGCGTCCATCCTGGACAACGCCGCCGCCCTGGTCGCCCCCGGGGGCTGGCTGATGCTCTCCACCTGCACCTTTGCCCCCGCCGAGGATGAAGGCCAGGCGGCGGCCTTCCTGGCCCGCCACCCGGAGTTCGCACAGTGCGACCTGTCCGGCTGCGGCTTCGGCCGCCCCGGCGAGGCCAACCGTGCCCCCGGCGCCCCGCCGAACTTCGACGCCGCCCGCTGCCGGCGGATCTGGCCGGCCGATGGGGGAGAGGGGCACTTTATGGCGCTGCTGCAGAAACAGGCGGACACGCCCGGGACCACCCGCCCCGGCAAGCCCTGGCGCCGGAGCAAGCCGCCCCGGGAATGGCTGGCCTTTGCCGGCGATCTCTTCCCGGCGCTGACCGACGCGCCCTGCCGCGCTGTGGGCGAACTGTGGATGCTGCTGCCCGAGACCGCCCTGCCCGAGACGAAACTGCACATCCTGCGGGCTGGGGTGCCTGCAGGCCGGGTGACCAAGGGCCGGTTCGAACCCGCCCACGCGCTGTTCATGGCCTACGGCGCCGACTGCCGGAATCAGGAACGCCTGACCCTGGATGACCCCCGCACCGCCGCCTGGCTGCGGGGCGAGGAGATCCCGGCCGGCACCGCGGCGCCCGGCTGGTGCGCGGTGCTGGTGGACGGAATGCCCCTGGGCGGGGGAAAGGTCAGCGGCGGCCGGGTCAAAAACCATTATCCCAAGGCGCTGCGCAACAAAAACTAGAAAATGCTCCGATATTGCCCGGGCGCCGGATCGCCGGCCCTGCCGCCCGGGGCGCGGCTTGAAATAATCGGCCAAACGTGGTATAATAAACCGTTCATGTATAAAACGGCGGTTTGGCGGTCTGAACAGGGCCGCCGCCGCCCACACTATCCATATTGAGGGGGATTCGATTCCATGTCCGGACATAGCAAGTGGAACAACATCAAACGCAAGAAGGAAAAGACGGACGGCGCCCGCGCCAAGGTCTTCACCAAGATCGGCCGCGAGATCAGCGTGGCCGTGCGGGAAGGCGGCGGCGACCCCAACTCCAACAGCAAGCTGGCCGCCCTCATCAGCAAGGCCAAGGCCAACAACGTGCCCAACGACAACATCCAGCGCATCATCAAGCGGGCCGAGGGCGGCGACAAGACCGAGTATGAGGCCATGACCTATGAAGGGTACGGCCCCGGCGGCATTGCGGTCATGGTGGATACCCTGACCGACAACCGCAACCGCACCGCGGCCAACATGCGCCATTACTTCGACAAGTTCGGCGGCAACCTGGGCCAGATGGGCTGCGTGGGTTTCCTGTTCACCCAGAAAGGGGTTATCGGTGTGGACCTGGAGGACAAGGACCCCGACGCCGTCATGATGGACGCCCTGGAAGCCGGCGCCGAGGACTTTGACGCCGGTGAGGACGCCGCCGAGGTCACCACCACCCCCGACAACTTCACCGCCGTCTGCGATGCGCTGAAGGAGAAGGGGTACGAGTTCCTCTCGGCCGATGTGGCGCAGGTGCCCGCCACCACCACCGCTTTGTCCGACGCCGACCAGATGGCCAACATGGCCAAGCTGCTGGACGCCCTGGAGGACGATGACGACGTGCAGAACGTCTGGCACAACCTGGAAAACGAGGACGAACTGGACCGATAAGTTCAAAATAGCCCTGCCCCTGGCAGGCAGGAAAAAGCAGCACACTTGGCCGGCGCAACACCCCAACCCCAGCGTGGTGCTTTTTCTTTTGGAGGTAATGGGAGTGAAAAAGAAAGAGGCTGTTTCTTATGCCGTGTGTTATGTCCTGGCAGCGGTACTGCTTGCTTTTTACCTGATAACACTGTATCGCGGGTTGCATCCCAACACCAGTCCGGGGTATGAGGCTTACTATTTGGAACAAGAGTTGTATACTTGGCCGGGTTCGGAGGGAATTGATATCCAGCCGGGGGAGAAAATACATTTTGACTCTGCTCTTGGGGAAAGCGGCCAGGGTGCGGGACACATTTTGCGTGCGAAAGATGTAGACTGGGTGGAAGCAGACGGGTGGAGCTTTGTGGAAAACACAGGGTACTGCATTACAAGCTGGAGAGCCTCGCTTCTTTTTGCAGGCGAGCCTGGACGTACCTATCAGGTCAGCATAACGCTTGCTTCAAATGAGGCTGGCGGCGAGGTGACCTTTTTTGTAAATGGGGAACAGGCAGCCTTTTCTGAATTCCCGGGAACGGAACAGACCATTGAATTTGAAACGCAGCCGCTGCCGGAGGACGGACGCCTTGAAATGGAAATCGTATTGGGGGGAGACCTGGCCACCCCGGTCTCGGTGAAGGAGCTGGTTTTTGTATGAATAAAAAATCGTTTCCCTCGCTCAAAGCAGTAAAGCTACCCCTATGGTTTACAGCGGGGCTGCTGGTCTTGGCCTCACGCATTGTTCTGCTCGCGGTATATTGGTATTGGAAAAATGAAGTGGGGAGCGATGATGGGCCTTTCACTTCGCTCATGCGTTGGGACAGTGTCTGGTATTCCGCGATTGCTGAACATGGCTATGAGGGAGAAGCCACCGTTGATGTGGATGGGCAGGCTCGCTGGGCCTTCTTTCCACTGGTTCCCTTGCTGGAGGGCTTCCTTACCCGCCTGACAGGTCTGCCTGTCCGGGTAGTTGGGGTGCTGATGAATTCTGTGATCCTGTACCTCATCACCTGGTGGGGTGCCCGCTACATGCGGGACCTGGATCAGGGGTGGCCCCAGGCGGTTGCGTTCATGCTGATTGTGAATTTTGGCCCTTATAACGTTTATTACTCTACCCTTTACACGGAAGCTATGTTTGTGCTTCTGGTGTGTTTGGCATTATATTGTCTGCAAAAGCGGCGTTGGCTGCTTATGGGAGTGTTTGGCGCATTGGCCGGCGCTACGCGCAACACGGGCATTTTCGTGGTATTCGCGGTGCCGGTGTGGTGTATAGTGACTTACTTGCAAGACAATGATTCCATACATAAAAAGGGCGTGCTGGATTTCCTGCGCTGGGTACTGCAAAAGCCGCGCCTTGTGCTGGGAACATTCCTGATGCCTTTGGGCTTTTTCCTCTACATGCACTATCTGGACAGGCTTGTGGGGGACGGCATGGCCTTTATGCACGTCCAGTATGCTTGGGGGAAGGCGGTGGGGAACCCGGTTGTGAACCTCTGGAATGGGTTGATGGAACTGGGGTCAATCAATTTTATGCAGGCTGTTTGCACCGTGACGGTCCTGTATCTGGCGGTGCGGCAGATCCTTCGCCGCCGCCCTGAGGGAATTCTCTCGCTGCTGTTTATTTTGATTCCACTTAGCACGACAGTATATGGAATGGCCCGTTACGTCCTGTGTTCCTTCCCGATTTTGCTGGAAGCGGCCAACGTTCTGGCCAAAAAGGATCGACTGTCCCAGCTTTTTTGGGCGTTTTTTTTGGCGACGTTCGGCATTGCCACAACCTGGCAATGGTTCCAAGCCTCTGCAACTGTGATGTAATTGTTTACCGAAGGGAGCCGTAGTCTACGATGAAGCCGTCCATTGATTTTTGCCCCTATTGTCTGGAACCGCTGGAAGGCGGCTTTCAGCAGAACTGCCCCCACTGCGGCAAAAGCCTGGCCAACCGCAACCCCGAAGGCGCCCTGCCGCTGGGCACCCAGCTGGGCGGGCGCTACACGGTGGGGGACTACCTCAGTGCCGACGGCGACGGCCTGGCCTACCGCGGGGTGGAAAATGCAACCAAGCGGTTCGTGCTCATCAAGGAATACTTCCCGGTCACGCTGTGCAACGGCCGCAGCCCGGAAGGCGCCCTGATGCCCAAGGAGGGCAGGGAAGTGCTCTTCAAGACCAGCCGGATGGACTTCAAGGATCTGTACGATGATCTGTGCCGGCTGACCCCCGCCACCGGCCTGTCCCAGATCCTGGATGTGCTGGAGGAGAACAACACCGTCTACGCGGTGGAGGAAAGCGAAAAGGGGATGACCCTGACCCATTACCTCACGCTGCGCTCCCGCAACCTGACCCCCGCCGAGGCCCGCACCCTGCTGCAGCCGGTGATGGAAGGGGTCACGCTGCTGCACAAGGCGGGTCTGATCCACCGGGGCATCTGTCCGGACAACATCCTGCTGCCCATCGACGGCAGCGCCCGGCTGACCGGCTACGGCACGCTGGCGCTGCGCACCGGCGGCAGCGAGCTGAAAAGCCAGCTCTACCCCGGCTATGCGGCGCCGGAGCAGTACTCGGCCTCGGAATTTTCCGGCCGGTACACCGATGTCTACGCCCTGGCCGCCGTGACCTACCGGCTGGTCACCGGACAGGTGCCGGTGGCGGCGCCCCAGCGCAAGGTGCGGGACAGCCTGGAAAGCGCCCACAGCCTGGAAAACGGGGTGCCCACCTACTTCTCCCAGGTGCTGGCCTGCGCCATGCGGCTGGACCCGGCCAAGCGGATGCAGACGGTGCCGGAACTCATGAGCGCCCTCACCGACCCCAGCATCGCCAACGCGATGTTCGAGCGGGGGGACAACCAGATCTCCACCAAAAAGATCCTGGGCGCCTCGCTGGTGGTCATCTTCGTGCTGGTGGCGCTGCTGCTCTGGAGCCTGACCGGCCGCCTGTCCGGCGGGGACCGCCCCGGGGCGTCCTCCGCCTCCTCCGAGCCGGCTCCCTCGGCTTCGCCGGCCGCCACCCCGACCGATGAGAACATCTCGATCATCCCCGATCTGGTGGGCCGGGACTACGAAACCGAGATCAAGGGCAGTACCCTGTACCAGAACTACCGCATCATGATGACCGAGACCCATTCCTCCACGGTGGAGGAGGGCAAGGTTATCAGCCAGGAACCCATGGCCGGCACCCTGCAGACCCAGCAGAGCCCCATCATCCAGATCGTCGTGAGCAGCGGCCCGATGCTGGTGGACATGCCGGACATCATCGGTTTTACCCAGGACAACGCCAGCAAACTGCTGGATGCCGAGGGGATCCAGTACCGCATGGAAATCATGGAAAACGACGGTTCCTACGCCGAAGGGTGCGTGGCCTACTGCGAACTGGACGGCGAGCCGCTGGCCGCCGGCACGGAGCTGGATGCCGGCACGGCCGTGGTGACCATCTATATCGCCGGCGAACGGGACGACAGCCCCCAGGTGGACCCGTCCCTGCTGGCTTCCGGCAGCACCGACACCGGCGAATAAGCGGAGCGCCGCAGCCCCGAAATATGGCACCGACTTGCACAAAAACGATATAACGCCATAGATGAACCGACCCGCAGAGGAAGCCTGAACAGCTTCCTCTGCGGGTCGGTTTTGTGTTTCGGGGCAGGCGATCCGGCCGCCCGGGCTCTGTCATTTTCCGGGGGGCGTTTCGGGGGCTTCCGCCTCCCGCCCGCGCACCCGGAACCGGTCACTTTCGTCCCGGTCGGGCGGGTATTCCCCCTGCAGCCGGGCTTCCAGCCGGCTCAGCCGGGCCTCCAGCTGGGCGATGCGCTGCTCCTGCAGGTCGGGCAGGTCTTGCTGGTCCAGGTCGTCGGCCGGGCAGCAGCGCTCCCGGTTGATCCGCACCACCTCGGCGGGCACACCCACGGCGGTGGCGTTGGCGGGGATGTTGTGCAGCACCACGCTGCCCGCGCCGATGCGCACATTGTCCCCGATGAACACCGGCCCCAGCACCTTGGCCCCGGCGCCGATCAGCACATTGTTGCCAAGGGTCGGGTGACGCTTGCTCACATCCTTGCCGGTGCCGCCCAGCGTGACCCCGTGGTAGATCGTGCAGTTGTCGCCCACCTCGGTGGTCTCGCCGAACACGATGCCCATGCCGTGGTCGATGAACAGCCGCTGGCCGATCCGGGCGCCGGGGTGGATCTCGATGCCGGTCAGGTGCCGGGACAGCTGGCTGACGAAACGGGCCAGAAACAGCAGCCGGTGCCGGTAAAGGAAGTGGGCGATCCGGTGGGTGACCAGCACATGGAACCCCGGATAGAGCAGGATCACCTCCAGCACATTGCGGGCAGCGGGGTCCTTATCCCGTATATTTTTGGCGTCCGCCCAAAGTCCCATGGTCCCTGTCTCCTTCCGGCTGCCGGCCTTTTGCCGGTTTTTGCTCCCTTTCATTATGCCACGTTTGCCGCCGCTTTGCAACCGCCGCCGGGCGGGGACGCAAAATGCGGCGGGTCCTCTTCCCCTCGGCAGCAAAATATGTTATAATAAACTGGTATATGGCCTGGCGGCATGGCCCCGGGCTTTCGCAAGGCACAAACAGGATGGTACGACCAGCAGGGAGGTACCGCTATGACTCGTTCAGAAGCACTGGAAGAATACGTTCACGCGCAGCGGCGCGCACAGCGGGAGTATCGGGAAAAGATTGCCGCGGGGCAGTATCCCTACCTGCCGGTGCTGGACGATATTCTGGAAAAGGCCAATGTGGAAAACCAGCTGCCGATCGGCCTGGTGGAAGTGCCGATGGAGCTGCTGGTGGGGACCAAAACGGCGGGGCGCACCGCGGCGTTTGCCGCCAACTTCATGCCGCTGCTGGGGGCCAACACCGAGTTCGCCAGCAAGTGGATCTCGCTCTGCCAGGCCCATGTGGAGGAAGGTATCCGCGACCCGATCCGCTGCTTTGAATATATGGGCCGCTTCTATGTCCAGGAGGGCAACAAGCGGGTCAGTGTGCTGAAATATTTCCAGGCCGACTCCATCACCGCCAACGTCACCCGGGTCATGCCCAAGTACAGCGACAGCCCCGAAGTGCGCCTGTACTATGAATTTGTGGAGTATTACCCGCTGTGCGGCATGTATACCCTCACCTTCACCCAGGAGGGCAGCTTTGCCCGTCTGCAGAAAGCGCTCGGCAAGGCCCCCGGCGAAAAGTGGACCGAGGATGACCGGGCCGAGATCCTTTCCCTGTACAACTGGGTCAAAAAAGCCTATTTTGCCCGGGGCGGCGCTTCGATGCGCCCCACCCCCGGGGATGTGCTGCTGCTGCTCGTGCGGTTCTACACCCTGGCCGACCTGAAAAAGCGTTCCCCGGCCGAGCTGACCAAAGCCCTGGACGCCATCTGGGACGATGTGCTGGCCATCGAAAAGCCGGTCCCGGTCAAGCTCAGCACCAAGCCGGCCGAACCGGACCAGGCCAAGCTCATCGACCGGATCCTGCCGGCGGTCATCCGCCCCGGCGCGGCCCGCAAAAAGATCAAGGTGGCCTTTGTCAACGAGCGCACCCCCGAGACCAGCACCTGGACCAGCCAGCATGAATTCGGCCGCAGCCAGCTGGACGAGGTGTTCGCCGGCCAGGTGGAGACCAGAGCCTATTACAACGCCGTCGCCGGGGAAAACGCCGACGAACTGGTGGAGCAGGCCATTGCCGAAGGCGCCGACATCGTCTTCACCACCAGCCCCAAACTGGTGGGCGCCTCGCTGCGGGCGGCCCTCAAACATCCCGAGTCCCGTATCCTCAACTGCTCGGTGGATATGCCCTACACCAGCATCCGCACCTACTACACCCGCGTGTACGAGGCCAAGTTCATCAGCGGCGCTATCGCCGGCGCCATGAGCACCGGCAACCGCATCGGCTATGTGGCCGACTATCCCAACTTCGGCACCCCGGCCAACATCAACGCCTTTGCGCTGGGCGCCCGGATGGTCAACCCCCGGGTCCGGGTGGATCTGCAGTGGACCTGCCTGCCCGGCGAACCCATCAGGAACTTCACGGCCCAGGGCATCACGGTGGTGTCCGGGCGGGATACCCCCACCCCCAACCGCCCCTCCCGGGAGTTCGGCATCTTCCAGATCCGCCCCGGCGGTATGCTGGAGGACCTGGCCTCTCCCTTCTGGCACTGGGGCCAGTTCTATGAAAACGTCGTGCGCAGCGTGCTCAACGGCGCCTGGAGCAAGGACCAGGAAGGCGACGAGCGCCGCGCCGTGAACTACTGGTGGGGGATGAACAGCGGCGTGATGGACGTGCTGTTCAGCCGGGAACTGCCCCACGATGTCCGCCATCTGGCCAACATTCTGCGCCAGGGCATCATCTCCGGTTCCATCGACCCCTTCGCCTGCCACATCATCGCCCAGGACGGCACCCTCATGAACGAGGGGCACCAGGGCTTCACCCCCGAACAGATCCTGCACATGGACTGGCTGTGCGACGCGGTGGACGGCCACATCCCCGAATATGACGAACTCACCGAGATCGCCAAGCCGCTGTACCGGATGCAGGGCATCCACCGGGACCGCCTGCCGGTGGAGAAGGAGGCTGACCTATGAAGATCCTGGCCGTTGCGGACGAGGAATCCAAGTACCTGTGGGATTTCTACGAACCGGAAAAGCTGCGCGGCTATGACCTGATCATCGGCTGCGGCGACCTGAATATCCACTACCTGACCTTTCTGGCCAGCGTGGCGCCGATGCCGGTGATCTATGTCCATGGCAACCACGACGAAGTGTACGACCAGTGCCCGCCGTCCGGGGCCCTGTGCATCGACGACGATGTGTTCTGCTACAAAGGGTATCGCTTCCTGGGGCTGGGCGGCAGCTGCCGCTACCGCACCGGCGCCTGGCAGTTCACCGAAGCCGAGATGCGCCGGCGCATCCGCCGGGTGCGGGGCAAGATCACCCACGCCGGCGGGGTGGATGTGCTGGTCACCCATGCGCCGCTGCACGGTTACGGCGACCTGAACGACCTGCCCCACCGGGGATTCACCGTCTTTCAGGAGGTGCTCAACGCCTACAAGCCGGCGGTGATGCTGCACGGGCATGTTCACCTGAACTACAACCCCAGCCTCCCGCGGGAACAGCAATATGGCCAGACCCGTATCATCAATGCGTTTGAACGCTATACCATCGAACTGCCGGAACGTCCGGAGCTGCCCGTGCGCCAGAGCCTGCTGGCCCGGTGGCGGGCCGGGCGCTGAACCCGGCGGTCCTTATTCTGCGGCCGCCGGACGGCCGACTACCAAGCGCTGGGGCAGCCCCGGCGGGAAAGTGTGGAGACATGACAAAACAGAAAATCGGCGTACTGGGCGCCGGGACCTGGGGCACCGCCCTGGCCCGGCTGCTGGCGGAAAACGGCCATGATGTGACCATCTGGAGCGCTTTGCCCGAAGAACTCAAGAGTATGGCCACCACCCACCGCCACCCCAACCTGCCGGGGATGCAGCTGCCCGCCGCCCTGCACTATACCGCCGACATGGCCGACATCTGCGCCGGGCGGGACCTGCTGGTCTTTGCGGTGCCCTCGGTTTTTGTGCGGTCCACAGCCAAAAAGGCCGCCCGCTACCTGCCCGACGGCCAGCTGATCGTGGATGTGGCCAAGGGCATTGAGGAGAAGACCCTCTTCACCCTGTCCGAAGTCATCGAATCGGAACTGCACGCCCGCCCCGGGCATGAGGGCTGCCGGGTGGTGGCCCTGTCCGGCCCCACCCACGCCGAGGAGGTTGCCCGCGACCTGCCCACCCTGATCGTGGCGGCCGCCCGGGAGGAAGCCGACGCCCAGAAGGTGCAGCACATCTTCACCAACCCGAACTTCCGGGTCTACACCAACACCGACCGCCGGGGCGTCGAGCTGGGCGGCGCGGTCAAGAACGTCATCGCGCTGGCGGTGGGGGTGGCCCTGGGGCTGGACTACGGCGACAACGCCAAGGCCGCCCTCATCACCCGCGGCAACGCCGAACTGGCCCGCCTGGGGGTGGCCATGGGCTGCCAGGCCGCCACCTTTGCGGGGCTGTCCGGCATGGGGGACCTGATCGTCACCTGCACAAGCATGCACAGCCGCAACCTGCACGCCGGGATGCTCATTGGCCGCGGCATGGACGTGGAGACGGCCAAGAAGGAGGTCGGCCAGGTGGTGGAGGGCATCAACGCCCTGCCGGCCGCCCGCAGGCTGGCCAAAAAATACAAGGTGGAAATGCCCATTGTCGAGGCGATGGGCGCCATCCTGGACGGACGCCTGTCGGCCCGCAGCGCGGTGGCGACCCTGATGGGGCGCGACCTCAAGCGGGAGTGACGGCCGGGCCGCCCGCCCATACATGGTTCAGCAGCCGGGGATCCCGGCTTTTTTTGCGCGCAATTCTCTGCGCCCGGCGGGCGCTGTGGAGGGGAAAGTTTGGTATGAGACAGGAAAACGACCTGGGGAAAGACCCCATCGGCCGGCTGGTGCTGCGGGTGGCAATCCCCAGCATGCTGGCCCAGTTTGTCAATGTGCTGTACAGCATTGTGGACCGCATGTACATCGGCAACATTGCCGGGGTGGGGGAGCTGGCGCTGGCCGGCGTGGGCATCTGCGGCCCGGTCATCACGATGATCGGCTCGGTGGCGTCGCTGGTGGGCATTGGCGGCGCACCGCTGATGAGCATTCGCCTGGGGGAAGGCAAAAAGGAGGAAGCCCGGGCCATCCTGGCCAACGCCTTCCTGATGCTCTGCACCCTGTCGCTGGTCCTCACCGGCATCCTGTACGCCATCCGCCGGCCGATGCTGCTCTTCTTCGGCGCCAGCGCCGACACCATCCCCTATGCCGAGACCTACTTTTCCTGCTATGTGGCGGGTACGATCTTCGCGCTGCTCTCCACCGGCATGAGCCAGTTCATCATCTGCCAGGGCTACGCCAAGATCGCCATGTTCTCGGTGGTATTGGGGGCGGTGCTCAACATCCTGCTGGACCCCGTCTTCATCTTTGTGCTGCGGATGGGGGTGGCCGGCGCGGCCATTGCCACGGTGCTGTCCCAGCTGGCCAGCTGCTGCTTTGTGCTGCGGTTCCTGTTCGGGCCCTGGCCGCCGGTGTCCATCAGCTTCGGCGGCTACCGCTGGCGGATCATCCGCCGCATCCTGGTCATCGGCTTCACCCCTTTTGCGATCATTGCGGTGGACAACATCATGATCATCGCCATGAACATGGTGCTGCAGCGCTACGGCGGCCCCGACCGGGGCGACCTGCTGGTCACCTGCGCCACCATCGCCCAGAGCTTCATGCTGGTGGTCACGATGCCGCTGGGCGGCATCACCGGCGGCACCCAGTCCATCCTCAGCTTCAACTACGGCGCCCGGCATGTGCGGCGGGTGCGGGCGGGGCAGCGGCGGATCTTCGGGCTTTGCCTGGCCTTCACCGCCGTCATGACGCTGGCGGCCTGGCTGGGGGGCCACGGCTTCGTCCGCCTGTTTACCGACGACCCCGAGGTGGCGCGCCAGGCCCGGTGGGCCATCCGGGTCTGCACCCTCTCGCTGCTGCCGCTGGGCCTGCAGTATGAGATCGTGGACGGCTTCACCGCCATCGGTCAGGTGCGCTATTCGCTGACCCTGTCCTTCTGGCGCAAGTTCGTCTACTTTGTGGCGCTGTTCGCCTGCCCGGCCATCTGGGGGGCCGAGGCCGCCTTTTTTGCCGAGCCGGTCTCCGACCTGCTGGGCCCGGTGGTCTCCATCCTCGTCTACCTGCTGGCCATGAACCGAATCCTGAAAAAGCGGCTGCAGACCCCTGACCCCGCCCCGGCGGAAACGACCTGACTGCATAGGGAAAGACCCGGCAGACCGGTGACAGAGTCCACGCTCTGCCGGCGGTCTGCCGGGTCTTTGTCCTTCGGTTGGTTTGCTGCGGCGTCAGGCCAGTTCCAGGCGGAAAACCACCGGCTTGTCGGTGGCGACCCCCTCGACCCGGACATGCAGGCCGGCCTCGTCCCGGGTCCAGCGGCAGGGGACGTCAAAGCCCAGCACCGTCACATCCTGCAGGATGCCCGCAAAGTTCGGCGCGTGGGAGGCATCCTGCCGCCCCAGGGCGGGGAAGGTGTACTGCCCGTCCCCGGCGCAGCGCAGCGCAATGGCGTACAGGCGGCCGCCGCTCATCGTGTAGCGGATGTCGTCGGGGGTGAAGTCCTTGGGAATGCCGTCGGAGAACTGCCCCTCCACCACCCGGGTGGGCCCCTCACCGTATATGCGCCAGGGGCGGCTGCCGTAGATTGCCTCGCCGTTCACCCGCAGCCAGTCGCCGATCTCCCGCAGGATGGCCGCGTCCTCTTCGGGAATGGTGCCGTCCGCCCGGGGACCGATGTTCAGCAGCAGGTTGCCGTTTTTGCTCACGATGTCCACCAGGTCGCAGAGCAGCTCCGCCGCTGTGCGGTACCGGTTGCCCTCGGTGTAGCACCAGGAGTTCAGCGCCACCGCCATGTCGGTCTGCCAGTAATAGGGCTTGGCTTCGGCAAACTGGCCCCGTTCAATGTCCACCAGGGCGGTCCCGAACAGGAAGGCGTCGTGCTTGTAGGCGATGACCACCTCCTGCCCCCACTCGGCGGCCCGGTTGTAGTAGTAGGCCGCGAGCTTTTTCAGGTAAGGCCGGAATGCCTGATGCTGGATCCACCAGTCAAAGTACAGGATCTTCGGGCGGTAGTTGTCGATCAGTTCGCAGGTGCGGCTCAGCCAGTCCTGCAGGAATTCCTCGCTGGGGGCCGGTTCGCTGCACAGGTCGTAGTGGTCGGGTTCGGGCATGGCGGGCCAGTAGAAATCCCCGCGGTGCATCGGCTCCCGGATGTCGCTGTCAAAGTCCTTACCGTGCCCCATGAAAAACCAGTGCTCGGCCCGGTGGCTGGACGCCCCGTTCACCAGCCCGTGGCGGGCAAAGGCGCCGCACAGTTCGCCCAGCGTGTCCCGTTTCGGGCCCATCTCGGCGGCGTTCCAGTGGGAAAGCTCGCTTTTGTACATCTGGAACCCGTCATGGTGTTCGGCCACCGGCACCACATACCGGGCGCCGGCCGCTTCAAACAGGCCGGCCCAGGCTTCGGGGTCGAACTTTTCGGCCTTGAACATCGGGATAAAGTCCTTGTAGCCGAACTCCTTGTGGGGGCCGTAGGTCCGGACGTGATGCGCAAACTCCGGCGAACCCTGGATGTACATGTTGCGGGAATACCACTCGCTGCCGAACGCCGGCACGCTGTAAATGCCCCAATGGATGAAGATGCCGAACTTGGCGTCCCGGAACCAGCGGGGGACCTGGTAGCCGCTCAGCGACTCCCAGCTGTCCCGATACGGCCCCTGGGCGATCACCGACTCGATTTTTTGCATCCATTCCTGCAGATCTTTCATAACTGTCACCCTGCCTTTCCTGGCGGGCCCGGTACGCCCGGACCCGGACAAGGTCACTATACAGGAAAACCCGCCCGCCGTCAATCACCCGGAACAACAAAAAATCCCGAATGCACAGCATTCGGGATTTTGGTGCGGATGAAGGGATTTGAACCCACACTCTTTTAAGGGAACTAGAACCTGAATCTAGCGCGTCTGCCAGTTCCGCCACATCCGCATATCGGTCGCTTTCGGCGACGGATATTATTATAGCACCGGCCGCCTGCATTGTCAACAGTTTTTTGAAAAAATTCGGGCGCGGGCCCGAACGCCGGCGCAGCCAAAAAAGGCGCGCCGCAGCCCCGCCGCCTTTTTCGGAAAGGAGCGGCCAAAACCGGTGTTTCCCTGATGCGCGCCATGTGGTATACTGGACCTGTGAAAGGAGGAAGACGGATGTCCCAACTTACCAAGCGGGCCCTGGCCGCGTCGCTGAAAAAGCTGCTGGCCCGGAAACCCCTGTCCAAAATCACGATCGCCGACATCACGGAGGACTGCGGCATGAACCGCATGACCTTCTACTATCACTTCCAGGACATCTACGACCTCATCGACTGGATCTGCCAGGAAGAGGGGGAGCGTGCCTTCCAGGGGCGGAAAGACTACGACACCTGGCAGGAGGGGTTCATCGCCCTGTGCCATGCGGTGATCGAGAACCGGGCCTTCATCCTCGGGGTTTACCGCTCCGTCCAGCGGGAGCAGGTGGAGAACTACCTGGGCCGGGTGGTCTACGGGCTGCTGCTCGATGTGGTGGAGGAACTGTCCGCCCCCTATTCCCTCCCGGAGCAGGACCGGGCGTATATCACCAACTTCTACAAGTATGCCTTTGTGGGGGTCATGCTGGACTGGGTGCGGGACGGTATGCAGCAACCGCCGGAGGAGGTGGTGGGCCGGGTCAGCCGGATGACGCGAGGCCAGCTGCTTCTGGCCATCCAGAACCTGGCGGACAGCCCGCGCCCCTGAGACAGATCTATACAAACCGCCCCGGATGATGGAACTTTTATCATCCGGGGCGGTCTGCTGATTGTGAAACCGACCTTCCAGACTTACAATGGGGGCAACCCAATAACAAGGAGGTCGCTTTCATGTACTATTCCAGTGGCAACTACGAAGCCTTTGTCCGGCCTGTCAAGCCGGAGGGGGTGGAACGCAAATCCGCCTACATCGTGGGCACCGGCCTGGCGGCCCTGTCCGCTGCTTGCTACCTGGTGCGGGACGGGCAGATGCCCGGCAGACACATCCACATTTTCGAGAAGGACCCCATCCCCGGCGGGGCCTGCGACGGGTGGGAGTACCCGGGGCTGGGCTATGTGATGCGGGGCGGCCGGGAGATGGACAACCACTTCGAGGTCATGTGGGATCTGTTCCGTTCCATCCCCTCCATCGAGGACCCGGACCTGAGCGTTCTGGATGAATACTACTATCTGAACAAGCGGGACCCCAACTACTCCCTTTGCCGGGCCACGGTGGACCGGGGGCAGGACGCCCGCACCGATGGAAAGTTCGGCTTGTCCGACAAGGGCGCCATGGAGATCATGCGGCTGTTCTTCACCCCGGACGAGGCACTTTATGACCGGCCCATCACCGACTTTTTCAGCGACGAGGTGCTGGGCAGCAACTTCTGGCTCTATTGGCGCACGATGTTCGCCTTCGAAAACTGGCACAGCGCCCTGGAGATGAAGCTCTACATCCGCCGCTACATCCATCACATCGGCGGTCTGCCCGATTTCAGCGCCCTGCGCTTCACCCGGTACAACCAGTATGAATCCATGATCCTGCCCATGGTGAAGTACCTGGAGCGGGCAGGGGTGCAGTTCCACTACAACACCAGGGTGGCGGACATCGGCTTTGAGATCTCTGCCGGGAAAAAGATCGCCCGTCAGCTGCAGCTGCTCACCCGGGAGGGAAAACAAGACGTCCAGCTGACGGAGGACGACCTGGTATTCTTCACGCCCGGCGGATGTGTGGAAAATTCCGCCCTGGGCTCCCAGGAAAGCCCGGCCGCCTACGCCACCGACCTGAAAGAAGGGGGCGGCTGGGATCTGTGGCGGCGTGTCGCCGCCCAGGACCCGTCCTTCGGCAACCCTGACAAGTTCTGCTCCGACCCGGAAAAGACCAACTGGATGAGCGCCACCGTCACCACACTGGATGACAGGATCCCGCCCTACATCCAGCAGATCTGCAAGCGGGACCCCTTCAGCGGCAGGGTGGTGACCGGGGGCATCGTGACGGTGAAGGACTCCAACTGGCTGCTGAGCTGGACCTTTAACCGCCAGCCCCAGTTCCGCAGCCAGCCCAAGGGCCAGTTGGTGGGCTGGATCTACGGCCTGTTCAGCGACCGGCCGGGCAACTTTGTGAAAAAGCCCATGCGGGCGTGCACCGGCAGGGAGATCTGCATGGAGTGGCTCTACCACCTGGGGGTGCCCGAGGACCAGATCGAAGATCTGGCCGCCCACAGCGCCAACACGATCCCCTGCATGATGCCCTACATCACCGCCTTCTTCATGCCCCGGGCCAAGGGGGACCGGCCCGATGTGGTGCCGGAAGGGGCCGTCAACTTCGCCTTCATCGGCCAGTTTGCCGAGACGCCCCGGGACACCATCTTCACCACCGAGTATTCCATGCGCACCGGCATGGAGGCGGTCTACACCCTGCTGGACATCGACCGGGGCGTCCCGGAAGTGTGGGGCAGCGTGTACGATGTGCGGGACCTGCTGAACGCCGCGGTGAAACTTCGGGACGGGAAAAAGATCACCGACCTGAACCTGGGGCTCAAGGAGCGGCTGGCCCTGAAAGAAGCCCTGAAAGCCATCGCCGGCTCCGACGCAGAAAAGCTGATGCGGGAATATCATGTGATCTGAGGAAAACGCAGCGGCGAAACGCAGACAATGCGGCGGCCGGGGCCTTCGGCGCTTCCGGGCACGCACCCCTGGCCTTGTGCCCCGGGTGACCGCAGACCGCCGGACGCGCACAGATAACAGAAAAGGAGAAAGCCCGGATCCCAGGGTTTTCTACCGGACAAAACAAGGCAGGAGCATGGGACAGCCCGAAACAGCTGTTCAATGCTCCTGCCTTTGTTCATCTGGAGCAGGTGAAGGGAGTCGAACCCTCGTCCTCAGCTTGGAAGGCTGATGTACTGGCCGTTGTACGACACCTGCACAGCACGTTTATTATACCCGGGCCGGCCGGGCTTGTCAAGCCGGCCAACGCCAAAAGCCCCGCCCGCATCCCGGTGGGGGTGCAGGCGGGGCAGGGGGCGGCGCTCACCGTACTTTGTTGCGGTAGATGGCCGTGCTGACCAGCCAGCTGATGAAGAACAGCACAAGGGAGACCGCCAGGAAGGCGAGGAGCACCAGGAACACGCCCAGGGCGCTGTCCACCGGAATCAGGTTGATCTGCTCCGCATCGCTGGTCCGGAGGAGATGGCCGATCCCCAGCACGGAGACCCCCACGAGCACCCCCGTCGCCATGATGGTGACCGAGCGGGCCTTGGCGGCGCCGAACTTGTAGGAAAGCGGCAGGGTCAGGGCGTTATAGAGGAAGACCAGGGCGGTGGCGGCCAGGTTGCCGGCCAGATAGTTGTGCCACTGGTCGGCCAGGTTCCCGCGGGCCAGCCCGCTGAGTGAGCAGAGCGATTGGGACAGCAGGAAGCAGATCAGGGTCCAGGCCACCGACAGCAGGTACTTGCTGCCCACGATCTGCGCGGCGGTCACCGGCAGGGTGCGGGCGTAGGTGTCCCACTGGCTCTGCTCATCCAGGGTCAGGGTGCTGCTGACGTACAGTCCGCCCAGAAAAATCAGCGCGTACATCACAAAAATCAAACTGTCCGAGGCAAAGATCATGGCGGTGTAGCACAGCAGCACCACCAGAAAGTTTTTGTTGTAGGTGGTCCACAGCAGTGTCTGATCCTTACGCAGCAAACCAATCATTTTTCGTCCCTCCCTGCAGTAAAACGCATGATGTCGTCGATCTTGGCGGGGTCGCACACCGCCCGGGGCAGCGCGGCGCACACGGCCTGCCGCTCTTTGACCAGGCTTTCGCAGCCGAAGGCGCCCCGGCGGGTGGCCACCACGACCCCGGCGGGCAGGCCGGAAAGGTCGGCCTCGCTGCAGTGCAGCACGCCGTACTCCTCCAGCAGCCGGTCCTTGTCCTCCTGGAACAGCAGCCGGCCTTTGTGCAGGTAGGCGATGGAGTCCGCCACCTGCTCCAGGTCGCTGGTGATGTGGCTGCTCAGCAGGATGCTGTGCCGCTCGTCCTGGATGTATTCCAGGAACAGGTCCAGGATCTCGCCCCGCATCACCGGGTCCAGCCCGGCGGTGGGCTCATCCAGCACCAGCAGCTCGGGGGCGTGGGCCAGCGCGGCGGCCAGGTTCAGCTTCATCCGCATCCCGCGGCTGAACTCCTTCATCTTCTGCCGGGGGTCCAGCCCGAACCGCTCCAGCAGCGCCTCATAATGGTCCGCCTGCCACGCTGCCTGGAACATCCCGGCCATGCAGCGGCCGATCTGGGCCGGGGTCATCCCCATAAAGAAGGTGGCGTCCTCAAACACCACCCCCACCCGGGCGCGGGCGGCCGGGTCCTCCGGGCGGCTGCCCAGCAGCTCCACCCGGCCGGCGTCCGGCCGGGTCACCCCGGTCAGGATCTTGAGGGTGGTGGTCTTGCCGGCTCCGTTTTCGCCCACCAGCCCCACAATGCTGCCCGCCGGCACCACCAGATCAATGGGCCCCAGGGTGAATTTTTTGTAATGCTTCTCCACCCCTTGCAGGGCGGCGGTTGCGGTCGTCATACTTAACCCTCCCACAAAAGCTGTAAAGTCTCGCTCACTTCGGCCAGGGTGATGCCGCCGCGGCGGGCTGCATCCACGGCTTCCTGCAGGTGGCTCTCCACCTGTTTCAGGCTTTCCTCGCGGTGCAGCGCGGGGTTCTGGGGCGCCACAAAACTGCCTTTGCCCGGCATTGTGACGATGAACCCGGCGGCCTCCAGGTCTTCATAAGCGCGTTTGGTGGTGATCACGCTGATCCGCAGTTCCTTGGCCAGCAGCCGGATGCTGGGCAGCGCGTCGCCTTCTTTGAGTTCGCCGGACAGGATCTTGTCCTTGATCTGCCGCGTGATCTGTGCGTAGATCGGTTCCTGCCCGGTGTTGGAGATGTAAAGCTCCATGCAGGTCCTCCTTGCTGTCGGGAAAGCCGGCGCCGCCCCGGGTGCTGTGCCGGTGCGGGCGGTTCCGCGATAAGACTGAACTGTTCATATCTTATGCATACAGTATATACGCTATATACACAGTTGTCAAGCGGTCGGGCCAAATTTTTTCAAAAAGGCAAAAAATGACGGCGCAACAAAAGAAAAAGTCCGCGCCGGCGGGCGCGGACTCAGGCTGTCAAAACTGTGTATATGGCGGCCGGCGCGGCCGGGCGTCAGGCCAGGCGCTGGTCCTGGCCGAAGAACTTGAACATCCGGCAGTTGCCCAGCATCCGGCTGGCCACCTTTTCGGTATAGCGGGCCTCAAAGATGGCCTGGTCGGTGATGTTGGTGGTGTAGACGGTGGGCCGGTGGCAGAGCATCCGGGTGTTGATCAGCTCATACAGCACGCTGATGGTCAGGGCGGTGATGTGCTCGGTGCCCAGGTCGTCCAGAATCAGCAGGTCGGCCTCCTTGCAGGCGTCCAGCCAGGTGTCCTCGCTGTCCCGGTCGAAATGTTCCCGCCCCAGCTGGGCGGCCAGAGCCGCGCTGCTGGTGTACAGTACATCGTACCCGCGCTCCAGCACGGCGTCGGCAATGGCCAGCGCCATGTGGGTCTTGCCCAGGCCGGCCCCGCCCATAAACAGCAGGTTGGGGCTCTGGGCGCTGAACTTTGCGGCGTAATCCCGGCAGTATTTCAGCACCCGGGCCATGTAGGCCCGGGGAGTCCCGCCCAGCTCGGGTTCGGGGGTGTCGGGATAGCGGTCCACTTCAAAGGAGGAAAAGGAGCACAGGGCCAGCGGGCTGGCGGCGTTGATCTCCTCCCGCCGCAGCTTGCGGGCCACCTCGGCCACGCAGCGGCAGGGAGCGCCCCGGTACAGGCCGGTGTCCTGGCACAGGGGGCAGCGGTAGCGGGGGGCCAGCCCGTCGGGGGCGTACCCGGCGGCGGTCAGCGCGGCGTCCACCGCCTGGCCGGCGGCCTCCAGCCGGGCCCTGGCGGCCCCGGTGTCGCCGCCGCGGGCGGCAGCCATGGCCAGCGCCAGCCCGGCCTGGGTGCGGGCCTGCTCGGCGGCGGCCAGCTCCGGGTGGGCGGCCAGGGCGGCGGCACGCTGGCGCTGGGCTTCGGTCACGGCGCGCTGGCGCCGCCCGGCCACATGGCGCTGGGCTTCCCGAAACAGTTCATCCTTGGTACGCATGGCTTATCCCTCCGAGTCATCGTCGAAAACAGCGTTCCAATCGGCATGGAACAGGTCTTTTTTGGCGGCGGCGCCCGCCGGGCGCTGCCCGGTGGACAGGATGTTGCTGCCGGCCAGCTGGCCTTTGCCCCGCACGGCGGCCACGGTGGTCAGCCCCTGGGCCCGCCAGGACCGCAGGATGCCGTCCACATACCGCACGGTGCGGTGGGCCTCGGCGTGCAGCAGCGCTTCGTGGATCATGTCGGGGCCGAACCCCCATTCCTCATACCAGCGGGTGATGGCGCTGCGCTCCCACCGGGTCAGCTGGCCGGCCTCGGTGCCGAACAAAGCGGCGGTCTCGGCCCAGTGTTCGGCCCGCACGGCCTCCTGCTTGAGATACTTTTCGGCGTCGGCGCCGGTCTCCACGCCGGCGTCCCGCCAACGCAGCAGCTCCCGGCTCACGGCGGCCGCGGTGGGCCGGCCCTGGCGGGCCACCTCCACACAGCAGGTCAGGATCACATCCGGCTGCCAGCCTTCGTTCAGGTACAAGCCCACCAGCCGCAGCATCTCGCTGCGGCCCAGCGCCCGGCCCAGCGCGGTCTGGGCCTCCTGGCAGAGCACCGCCACATAGGGGTCGTTCAGGCTGGCCAGGTCGATGGCCCTGGGCCGCTGTTCGGGGGCGGGGGCGGCGGCCTGGTCCCGCTCCAGCAGCCCGGCGCCGGCCCAGTACTGCAGCGCCCGCTTGGCCGCCTCCACACTCTTGAGCCCCAGGTCGTGGGCGATGGTGCGGGGGTCCGCCCCGCCGCCGGCCAGCAGGTACAGCGCCACCCGCACGGTGTCGCCGTCCGCCCGGCTCAGGTGGGAAAACACCACCTGGGGCACCGCCACCTTCTCTCCGTTTTGTGCTGCCAGCCTGTAGCCCATCTTGCCCTCCGTCACGGTTCATCGGCGCAGAACCTGCGCCGGTAGTCTGTTTCCCAATTATACCATACTTGCCCGTTTCTGGCAAAAGGGCCCCCGCCCCGGCCCCGGGGCGCCGCCGACAGGCGGTTTGGTGCAGAACAGACAAAAAAACAGAGAAAATCTTGGCTGTTTTTTTGCCAGGCGCTTGGTTGCGCTGAGCATGAAAACAATTTACAATAGACATATAGTCAACAATCGGACTCTTGACACGGCGCCGCCCCAATCCGCCGCCGTCCAGGAAACCAGGAAAGAAGGAGTGATCGCCCCATGGCCGTGAATCTGGTCAAGCTGCCCACCAAAAAGAAGGATCTGCTGCTGCGTGTGGCAAAGGGACATTTCGCCACCAGCCACAGCCACATCAACTATTACATTGATGTGACCATGCAGAAGACCCGCTTGTCCGAAGCCCGCGCCGTGGCGCAGGAGCTGGTCCGCCACTATGCCTCTACGACGGTGGTGGACACCGTCCTCTGCCTGGACGGCACCGAGGTCATCGGCGCCTGCCTGGCCACCGAGCTGACCCGCGGCGGTTACATCAACATGAACGCCCACCAGACCATCTATGTGGTCACGCCGGAGCATACCAGCGGCAGCCAGCTGCTTTTCCGGGAGAATACCGCACCGATGATCCGCAACAAGCATGTGCTGATCCTGGCGGCCTCGGTCACCACCGGCTTCACCGCCCAGGCCGCGGTGGAAGCGGTGGACTACTACGGCGGGAACGTGGCCGGCATCACGGCGATCTTTGCCACGGTGGACAGCTGCGCCGGCTACCGGGTCACCTCCATCTTCGATCCCTCCACCCTGGGCGATTACCAGAGCTATGATTCCCGCGAATGCCCCTGGTGCAAGCAGGGCAAACCGATCGACGCGCTGGTCAACAGTTTCGGCTATTCCAGCCTGTGACCCCCCTCTTTCAGCCCAAAGCCCGGACCGCCACCCGGTCCGGGCTTTTTTTGCCTGTTTGCCGGGCAGACTGTAAGGGGAAGGGCGGCTGCCGTTGCAACCGGTCGGATTTTGTGGTATGCTGGAACGGAACACAGACAAAGGGGGAAAGGCCATGCCGGAGGCCGGGCTGTTTGAGACCTGCGCCATCATGGGCGTGCAGGTGGCGGTGACCGATATGGACCGCACGCTGCAGCTTTTGCAGGACCATCTGGAGGACTGGCGCGGGCAGTATTTCTGCGTGGCCAACGTACACACGACGGTCACCGCCCACCGGGACGCCGGCTACCTTGCGGTGCAGAACGGCGCGGCCATGGTGCTGCCGGACGGCGGCCCGCTGTCCGCCTACAGCCGCCGCCACGGCTTCCCGGACGCCAGGCGGGTCACCGGCCCGGACCTGATGCGCCGGGTGCTGGCCGAGAGCGGCCGCACCGGCTGGACCCATTACTTTTACGGCGGTTCGCCCGAGACGCTGCGCCTGCTGGCCGACCGCCTGGCCGAGCGCTACCCCGGCGCCCGGGTGGTGGGGATGAAAAGCCCGCCCTACCGCCCGCTGACGCCGGAGGAGGACGCCGCCGACCTGGCCGAGATCAACGCCGCCCGCCCGGACTTTTTGTGGGTGGGGCTGGGCGCGCCCAAGCAGGAGCGCTGGATGGCCGCCCACCGCGGCAGGGTCCCGGCGCTGATGCTGGGGGTCGGCGCCGCCTTTGACTATGAGGCCGGCAACATCCGCCGTGCGCCGGACTGGATGCAGCGCCATAACCTGGAATGGCTCTATCGGCTGCTGCAGGACCCGGCCCGGCTGTTCGGCCGGTATTTCTCCACCAATCTGCGCTTTCTTTTGTGGTCGGCGTTCGGGCGCTGACCCTGGCGGCGCACGCCCGGACCGGGGCGGCGCCAGCACCACCGAACGGGGGACCGCCTGTGGCAAAAAAGGATAAGATCCAATATGTTCTCAACTTTGCGGCAGACCTTCTCAGCCTCTGTGTCAGCGTGCTGCTGTCCTGGCTGGTCACCGACAAGGTCCTGCACGTCCTGCTGGACTACACTCAGGAGGATTGGGGCCAGTTCATCCTGATCCTAGCCTTCGCCTTCCTGGTGGTGTTTCTCGGCGGCAACGGGGCCTCGGGGCTCACCCGCCGCAGCTGGCGGGCGGAACTGTGGCTCTGCGTCAAAAACACGCTGCTGCTGGCCGCCGCGCTGGCGGTGGCGCTGCTGCTCACCAAGGCCACCATGCTGGAATCCCGCTATATGTATGTGGGGGTGCTGGGGCTGCATTTCGTGGGGCTGTTTGTGACCCACACCGCCCTGAAAACCTATCTCAACCGCTATTTTTACAAGGCCAACTTCGCCACCATGGTGGGCATCATCACCACCGTGGACCGGGCCGAACCGCTGCTGCGGGACCTCAAGCAGGACTGGGCCAAAAAACTCCAGGGGGTCGTGCTGCTGGACGCGCCGGCCCCTGGCGGGCAGGTGGCCGGCATCCCGGTGGCGGCCACCTACGAGGGCGCCATGGACTGGATTCGCCGGGAACCGCTGGATGAGGTCTACGTCAGCGTGCCCTACCAGAGCGGCGATTCGCTGCGCCCGCTGCTCAGCGAGATGGAGAGCATGGGTCTGTGCGTCCACCTCAATGTCACGGTGCTGGAACCCTACACGGCCCCGGCCCGGGGGGACAGCCCCTGGTTCCCGCGGCTGCGCTCCCAGCTGGAGACCGCCGGCGGCGTGCCTTTTGTGACCATCGCCGCCGCCGAACACGACTTCGGCGCCATGCTTTTCAAGCGGTGCATCGACATCCTGGGGGCGCTGGTGGGGCTGGTCATCTCGGTGCCGATCATCGCGGTCACCGCCATCCCCCTCAAGCTGGAAAGTCCCGGCCCGCTGTTTTTCAAACAGAAGCGGGTGGGGCTCAACGGCCGGGTCTTTTCCATCTACAAACTGCGCAGCATGTATGTGGATGCCGAGCAGCGCAAGCAGGAGCTGATGGCCAAAAACAAGATGCAGGGGCTGATGTTCAAGATGGACGACGACCCCCGCATCACCCGGGTGGGGCGGTTCATCCGCCGGACTTCCATCGACGAGCTGCCCCAGTTCTGGAATGTGCTGCGGGGGGATATGAGCCTTGTGGGGACCCGCCCGCCCACGCTGGACGAGTACGAACAGTATGACAGCCACCACAAGCGCCGCCTGTCCATGAAGCCGGGCATCACGGGGCTGTGGCAGGTCAGCGGCCGCAGCGACATCCAGGACTTTGAGGAGGTCGTCAAGCTGGACGTGGCCTACATCGACCACTGGTCGCTGGCGCTGGATATGCGCATCCTGTTCAAAACGGTGGGGGTGGTGCTCCGCCGCACCGGGGCCGAATGAGACAAACAGAAAAAAGCCGCTCTTTCCGGCAGGGAGAGCGGCTTTTTTCTGTTTTGGCATTGAGGGGATTGGGCCGCCGGCTCAGACCATGGCCGGCGTTTTCTCGGCCGGGGTCTCGGCGGGGCGGCAGAGCACCGGCAGCGGCGCGCCCTGCGGGGTCAGCAGGGCGCAGGGCAGCAGCAGGAACAGCGGGTTGGCCGACAGAAGAAAGATCTTGTTTTCCATCAGCAGGTAAAAGAGCATCGCCACCAGGCAGAGCTGTTCGCCCACATGCCGCCCGCGGCTCAGCCGCCACAGCAGGAACAGCACCACCCCGCCCACCAGCAGCGCCCCCAGCACCCCCTTGTTCATCGTCAGGGCCAGGTAGGTGTTGTCGATGGCGTGGTGTACGTCGCCGTCGGTGGGCAGCCCGCCCAGCAGGCTGACCACCGAGGGCATGTCCCCGTGGTACCAGGCCGCTGCGCCATCCTCCGCCGGGTGGGTGTAGGGAAAGGCCCAGTAGACATGGTGCCAGACCTCGAACCGGCCGGACAGCAGCGAGTTGAGCCTGGCCAGCAGCGGGGTGCGGCCGGGGTCGGCGGGGTCGAACAGATAGCCGGCCAGCAGGCTGCCGGCGGTCAGCAGCGGGTAGAGCGCCAGGGTCAGCCACTGCCAGGGGCGGCTCAGGAAGACCGCGGGCAGAAGCCGCTGGGCGGCAAAAAGCAGAAGCAGCAGGACCATGGCCATGCCGGCGCCGCGGCAGCCGGGGCCCAGCAGGGTATAGGCCGCCAGCGCCGTGAGCCCGGCCCAATCGAACCAGCGCAGCCGGTCCCACCGCAGCCAGCCCCAGGCGAAAAAGACCCCCAGCAGCCTGGCTCCGTAGCCGTTGTAGTGGCCGTAGCCGAAATCCCAGTTGCGGGCATAAAAGCGGAAGGGCACCAACGGGGTGGCGTAGTGCAAAAGCTGAACGACCACCAGCCCGGCGGCCGCGGCGGCCAGGTAGACCCGCAGCGCCCGGCGCAGGTCCACCCCCTTGGCGGCGACGCCCGCCAGCACCGTCAGCAGGAACCAGACATCGTCGCCGTACCAGGCCGCAAACCCGCTGTAGCCGATGGCCGCGGCGGCCAGCGCCATCTGGGCCCGGCTGTCATACCGGGTCCACAGCACACATTTTGCCAGCAGCAGCACCAGGGCGCCGCCGGTCAGCCCCAGCCGGGCCAGGTGGCTCAGGCCGGGCAGGGTGGACTGGATGTTGGAACTGAATACTTCGGAAAGGATCAGCAGCAGCACCAGTGCGGCGCCGAACAGCGCTTCGCCCACATCGGCGCGCTGGCGCAGCGGGCGGGTCACGGTTGCTGTCATGGAACTCCTCCTTTGCAAGGGCCTGTCCATCGTATGCAGGCCCATACGGGTAGTATTATACCATGCCGCCCCCCAAAAGGAAAGCCTGTCCACCCGGCCAGATCCTGCCTGTCTTCACGGCAAAACGCCGCAAAATCTTGTATTTCCCCCAAAAGTTTGCTACAATAAATTTTCAAGGGGCCGCTGCCCGGTGCAGAGCCGTTTGGCTCTCCCAGCGCCCAATGTGAAAGGAAGATGCGTTCATGCTCACCGACATTCAGATCGCTCAAAGCGCCCAGATGCAGCCGATCACCCAGGTGGCGGCCCGGCTCGGCGTGCCGGAAGATCAGGTGATCCCCTACGGGCGGTACAAAGCCAAGCTCAGCCACAAACTGGCCAAGGCCGAAGGGCCCCAGGGGCGGCTGATTTTGGTCACCGCCATCAGCCCCACGCCGGCGGGCGAGGGCAAGACCACCACCAGCGTGGGCCTGGCCGACGCCATGTGCGCCCTGGGGAAACGCACGATGCTTTGCCTGCGGGAACCCAGCCTCGGTCCGGTGTTCGGCATCAAGGGGGGCGCGGCCGGCGGCGGCTACGCCCAGGTGGTCCCCATGGAGGACATCAACCTCCACTTTACCGGGGACATCCACGCCATCGGCACCGCCAACAACCTGCTGGCGGCCATGATCGACAACTCCATCCAGCAGGGCAACCCGCTGAACATCGACCCCCGCCGCATCACCTGGAAGCGCTGCATGGATATGAACGACCGGCAGCTCCGTTTCCTGGTGGACGGGCTGGGCGGCAAGGTCAACGGCACCCCGCGGGAGGACGGCTTCGACATCACGGTGGCCAGCGAGATCATGGCCATCTTCTGCCTGGCCACCGACCTGAAGGACCTGAAGGAGCGGCTGTCCCGCATCGTCTGCGCCTATACCTATGACGGCAAACCGGTCACCGCCGGGCAGATCGGCGCGGCCGGCGCCATGACCGCCCTGCTCAAGGACGCCATCGACCCCAACCTGGTCCAGACGCTGGAAAACAACCCCGCCATCATCCACGGCGGTCCCTTTGCCAACATCGCCCACGGCTGCAACAGCGTCACCGCCACCCGGCTGAGCCTGAAACTGGCCGACTATGTGGTCACCGAGGCCGGCTTCGGCGCCGACCTGGGGGCGGAAAAATTCCTGGACATCAAGTGCCGCTATGCGGGGCTGAACCCCTCGGCCGTGGTGCTGGTGGCGACGGTGCGGGCGCTGAAATACCACGGCGGCGTACCCAAGACCGAGCTGAACACCCCCGACCCCGAGGCCGTGCGCCGCGGCGCCGTCAACCTAGCCCGCCACATCGACAACCTGAAAAACGGCTTCGGCCTGCCGGTCTGCGTGGCCATCAACGCCTTCCCCACCGATACGGAGGAGGAAAACGAGATCATCCGCGCCACCTGCGCCGCGGCCGGCGTGCCCTGCGCTTTGTCCGAAGTGTTCGCCAAGGGCGGCGAGGGCGGCAAAGCCCTGGCTGAGACCGTGCTCTCGCTGATCGAGCAGAACCCCGAGCCCCACCCGATCCGGTATACCTATGAGCTGGACGCCCCCCTGACCGACAAGATCGAGGCGGTGGCCAAAAAGATCTACCACGCGGACCGGGTCAGCTACGCCCCGGCTGCCAAAAAGATGCTGGCCGACCTGGAGGCGATGGGCTACGGCAAGCTGCCGGTCTGCATCGCCAAGACCCAGTATTCCTTCAGCGACGACGCCGGTCTGCTGGGCGCGCCGGAAGGCTTCGCCCTCAACGTGCGGGAAGTCCGCCTGTCGGCGGGGGCTGGCTTTGTGGTGGTCATCTGCGGGTCCATCATGACCATGCCCGGTCTGCCCCGGCACCCGGCGGCCATGGACATCGACTGTGACGAGGAAGGCCGCATCACCGGCCTGTTCTGATCCCCCGCCGCTTTGGCCTGCGCCGGGCGCCGGAAGAAACAGGAAGAAGATAAAAAAGCGCCGCCCCGGCCGGGGCGGCGCTTTTGGCGTTTGCGGTGCTTGGCATCCTCAGGATGCAGCGGAAGGGGAAGGGGGAAACCGGCTCAGTCCACCAGGAAGAAGGCGGCGCTGGCGGCGGGCACCGTCACCACATCCCGGTCCTGGGTCGGGAGTTCGCCCAGCTGATAGATCGCCTGCCCCAGCTTGTGATCGCACAGGAAGCGGGTGGGCCGGTCGGCCGGGTTCAGGATGACCAGCACGCGCTGGTCGCCTTCGGTGCGCAGGTAGGCCAGCGGGTACTTGTCCGGCTCGCAGTAGACGAACTCAATGGCCCCCCGGGACTGCAGGGCCGGGGTGGCGTGGCGCAGCCGGGCCAGCTTGCGGACCTCGTTCCACAGGCTGTCAGGGTCGGCCTGGCCGGCCGCAGCCGTGGGGGCGTCGGCGGCCGGGTCCTGGGGCAGGTAGAGCGCCTCGGCCTCCGCCTCGGAGAAACCGGCGTTTTTGCCCTCGCCCCACTGCATCGGGGTGCGGGCGCCGGTGCGGTCGTATCCGCCTTCCTTGGACACCAGGTCCAGCTGCCGCATTCCGATCTCGTCCCCGTAATACAGGAAGGGTGCGCCGGGCATGGACAGCAGGAAGGCGAAGGCCACCTTCATCTCCTCGGGGTCCAGGTACTTGCGCAGGCGCTGCATGTCATGGTTGCCGGAGGGAATGCAGATCAGCCCTTTGCCGTTGGTCAGGTCATAGTTCTTGCGGTAGGTCTTGACAAAGTCGTAGGCGGTGCCCTTGCCCTCCCGGCTGAAGAAGGGGTGGTCGCAGCGGAACAGGTCCATGAAGTGGGAGGGGCCGAAATGCAGCAGGAAGTCCATGTGGAACCCGCCCCGCAGGCTCTTGTCCGGTTCGCCCCATTCCGAGATCAGCACCGCGTCGGGATAGCTTTCGTCCAGGTAGGCGCGCATGTCCTGCCACAGGCGGATGGTCTCCTCGTTGCCGGGGTCGTTTTTCACCAGCGAACCGGCCATGTCCACCCGGAAGCCGTCGCAGCCCTTGTCCAGCCAGAAGGCCATCACGTCCTTCATGGCCTGGCGGGTGGCCAGCGCCTCGGGCGAATCCACGGCGCTCTGCCACGGGGCGGTGACTTGGGCGAAGCCGTAGTTCAGCGCCGGCTGCATCGAGAAAAAGTTCACCGCCACGCAGCCGTCCCGTTCCGAGATGCCCCGCAGCGAACCGGCGATGCCCTCATACCGGGAGACATCGTCCCACACATTGCGGGACCAGATGTACCGCCCGCTGTAGGGGTTGGGCGCGGCCTTGCAGCTTTCCTTGAACCAGGCGTGCTCCACCGAGGTATGCCCCGGCACCAGGTCCAGCAGAACATGCATGTCCCGGTCATGGGCGGCGGCAAACAGCGCTTCCAGGTCGGCGTTGGTGCCGTAGCGGGGCGCCACCAGGCAGTAGTCGGCCACGTCGTAGCCGGCATCCCCGAAGGGGGACAGGAAGCAGGGGTTCAGCCACAGCGCGTTGCAGCCCAGGTCCCTGATGTAGTCCAGTTTGGCGGTGATGCCGGGAATATCCCCGATGCCGTCGTTGTTGCTGTCAAAAAAGCTCTGCGGATAGATCTCATAAAAAATCGAGTCGTCCAGCCAGTGTTTCATGGTCGCACATCCTTTCCGGCCCTGGGGCCGTGTGTTTTACTTGATGCAAGTATATCGCTTTTTTGGGCGGCTGTGTTGCAAAATATCCGCCATTTATTGTATTATATCCCTATCGAGAGGAGGGCGGCCGCCCATGAAACGCGAACTGGAAGAGACCCGCCGCCAGGGTACGGCGATGCGCCCGCTGCAGGTGTACCACATGCGCTGCGACCCCGGGGCGATCGACGTGCCCTTCCACTGGCACGAAAACGCCGAGATCCTGCTGATGCAGGCCGGCACGCTGGCGCTGCAGGTGGAGGCGGTGCCCTTCACCGGCCGGCCCGGGGATGTGTTTTTCATCAACCCGCGGGAGCTGCACGGGATGCAGTCGGCCAGCGCCGACTGCGCCTACCTGGCCATTGTCTTTCCGCTCAGCTGGCTGCAGTTCGCCCTGGCCGACGAAGCCGAGGAAAACTGCCTGCGCCCGCTGGCCGACCGCCGCGCCCGGGTCACCACCCGGCTGGACCCGGCGCTGGCCGGCCTGGCCGCGCCGCTGCTGACTTCGGCAGCCGAACTGGCGGAGGACCCGGCCCCCGCCGGGGCGCTGGGGGCCAAGGCGGCGCTGCTGGCGCTGGCCGCACAGCTGTACCGGGCCGGGGCGGTGCGCCGCATCAGCCGGGACCGCCCCGCCGGGGATCCGCTGCGCCGGATCGCCGGCTACCTGCAGCAGCACTGCGGCGAGCCGCTGACCCTGCAGCGGCTGGGGGAGGAATTCCACATGTCCCCCAAATATTTCAGCAGCTACTTCCAAAAACGGTTTGCCCGCAATTTCAGCGATTACCTCACCGCCGTGCGGATCGAGCGGGCCAAAACCCTGCTGCAGCAGACCGACGCCGGGGTAGAGTGGGTGGCCCAGCAGGCCGGCTTTTCGGGCAGCAGCTACTTCATCCGGGTGTTCCGGCGGGCCGCCGGCTGTACCCCCGGGCAGTATCGCCGCCGCTGCCGCCAGGCCGGCACGCAATAAAACCCCGCCCCGCGAGAAAGATTGACAGCGGGGCGGGAGTATTGTATACTAATACTTAGCAAAACTAAATACAAACCAATGCGAAGGAGTTGCCTATGCCAAGATCCGAACAGACCCCGGACCCCGGGGGACGTTTTTTGCAGCAGCTGAAAAAGGGTGCGCTGGAAATGCTGGTGCTGCAGCTGCTGGCCCGGCAGCCGGCCCACGGGTACGGGCTGATCCAACGGCTGCGCCAGGGCAGCGGCGGGCTGCTGGACCTGAAGGAAGGAACCCTCTACCCGATTTTGTACCGGCTGGAGGATGAAGGCTGCATCACCTCGGCCTGGCAGGACATGGGGGAGGGGACAGCCCGCAGGACCCCCCGCAAGGTCTACACCGTGACCGGGGCCGGCCGGGCCGCGCTGGCCCGGCAGCGGGCGGCCTGGCAGGAATTTGCCGGCTGTGTGGAACACTTTTGTGAGGAGGATGCCCCATGAACGAGATCAAACGGTATGTGAACAGGGTGGAATGGAACCTGCGCCTGGACTGGCCCACCCGCGTGCGGGTGATGAACGACCTGGCCAGCGACCTGCAGAGCCGGCTGGAGGCCGGCGAGACGCTGGCCGACATCCGCGCCGACCTGGGCGGGCCGGAACAGCTGGCCGCCACCCTCAACGAAGCCTTTGCCGACCACCGGGACCCGGCGCCCCGCTGGCGCTGGTGGCTTCTGGCCGGGGCGGCGGCCGCCCTGGCGCTGGGCTTTGCGCTCCCGGCGCTGACGGGGGCGCGGCAGGCCGCGGTGGGGGTAATCGGCGGGGCGGACGGTCCCACCGCCATCCTGGTCAGCGGGCCGGGGATAAGCGGCGGGACGCTGCTGGGCATCAGCTGGGCGCTGCTGCTGGCGGCGGCCTTCTGCTGGCTGGGCTGGTGCCGCCACGGCCATCCCCGCCGTTACTGGCTGCCGGCGCTGCTCAGCCTGATCGTCTGCGCGGGGCAGGGGGCGCTGCTGGCCCTGGGCTGGCAGCCCGGCTTGCCGGTGTACGGCCTGCTGTCCATCCTGGCCGGTTTTCTGCTCAGCGGGTTCTGGCTGGGGGCGGCGCTGCTGGTGCTGTCGCTGCGGGGCGCACTGAAAAAGCGGGGAAAGCGGGGCTGAGCGGGGGCGGTCAGATCAGCTCCTCCAAAATCGCATTCTGCACCACCATGCCGGCGGGGGTCAGCCGCAGGGTGCGGCCGTCCCACACCGCATAGTTGTGGGCCTGGCACTGGCGCAGAAAGGTCTGCTGCGCGGCGGTGAAGGGGGCGCCGCCCCGGGCCCGGTATTCGGCTATGTCCAGCCCGCGGGTCAGCCGCAGCTGCATCAGCAGAAAATCCTCGGCGTCGCAGCGGCCCTCCTCCTCTTCCCGCGCCGTGCCGGCAATAAAGCCGGCGGTGTCGCCGGGCCAGAACCGGCGTACCCCGCCCACGCAGCTGTGGGCCGCCGGGCCGATGCCCTGGTAATCCCGGCAGTTCCAGTACAGCAGATTGTGGCGCCCTTCGTGGCCGGGGCGGGCAAAGTTGCTGATCTCGTACTGGCGGTACCCGGCGGCTTCCAGCCGCTCCACCGCGTATAAGTAAAAATCGGCGGCCGCGTCCGGGTCGGGCAGGCCGGCCGGGGGCCGGGTCGCAAAGGCGGTGCCCGGCTCGATCTTCAGCAGATAGGCCGAGATGTGGGTGCAGCCTCCCTCAGCCAGCAGGGCAAGGGTCTCGTCAAACTCGGCCCGGGTATAGCCGGGCAGCGCCAGCATGATGTCCCCGCACAACTCGGGGAAGCCTGCCTCCCGGGCCCAGGCCAGCGCCCGGGCCGCCCCGGCCGCCGTGTGCAGCCGGCCCAGCGTGCGCAGCTGGCTGTCCCGGGCGCTCTGCACGCCGAAACTCAGCCGGGTCACCCCGGCGGCCCGGAACCCGGCCAGCGTCTCGGGGGTCACGGCGTCGGGGTTGGCTTCCAGCGTGATCTCCGCCCCGGGCCGGGGGCCGGCCGCCTCGATCAGCTCGGTCGCCTGGGCGGGGGTGAGCAGCGCCGGGGTGCCGCCGCCAAAGTACAGGGTGTCCGGCGCCGGGTGGGGGCGGCGCAGCTCCCGCTTGAGCGCTTCCACATATTCCCGGGGTACGCCCCGGGCGCCGGGTGCGGTGTAAAAATCACAGTACCGGCAGCGGGCCCGGCAATAGGGAATGTGGAGATAAATGCCGTATTTGTCACGGTTTTGCATAATGACCTCGTTTTGTCACAGAGTATTTACAGTTTTGCAACACATCCCGGGCGAGATTGTGTATATAATAATGATGGAATCCATCCAAAGCCGGCGGTCCGGCTTTCCCTATAGTGTACCCAAAATGAAAGGGGATTGCAACGCAAAATGATGAATGATCGCTACTATAACATCTCGTATGCCGAAAGCCCGTTCGGCACCCTGAACGAGTTCATGACCAAAACCTTCAGCTGGATGTGCGCCGGTTTGCTGACCACCTTTGCGGTGGCGCTGGCCACGGCGGTATCCGGCGCCTGGGTGGTGCTGGCCGCCACCGGCCTGATCTGGCTGCTGCTCATTGCCGAGCTGGTTATGGTGATCGTGCTCAGCGCCCGGGTCACCAAGCTGCAGCCCGGCACCGCCACGGGGCTGTTCTTCGGGTATGCGGTGCTCAACGGCGTCAACCTCAGCACCGTCTTTGTCGCCTACAACATCCCCACGCTGGTGCTTGCCTTCCTGATCGGCGCGCTGTATTTCGGCATCATGGCCGTCTACGGCTGGCGCACCGAAAACAGCCTGGCCGGCTGGGGCCCCAAACTCATGGGCGGCCTGGTGGCGCTGCTGATCGTCGGGGCCATCGGCGGGCTGTTCAGCCTGTTCGGGGTGTTCAGCTTCGGTTTGCTGGACGTGGTCTACTGCGCCATCGCCCTGCTGCTCTTCATGGGCCTGACCGCCTATGACACCCAGATGCTCAAACATCACTACGCCTACTTCGGGGGCGACGCGGCCATGCTGCACAAAGCCTCCATCATCGGCGCGCTGAATCTCTATCTGGATTTCATCAACATCTTCCTGTATGTGCTGCGCCTGCTGGGCCGCAATCAGGACTGAGTTCTCACCCTTGCCGACAAAGGGCGCACTGCAGATGTCATTTCTGCAGTGCGCCCTTTTTGTATGCGTTGGCGCCGATCAGCCCCCGGCCCGGCCGGGGGCTGATCGCGTCTGCGGCAAAGCCTGCGCCCTGCGCTTCAGCCCAAAACCGCCGGAATTTTCCCGTATCACCAAAGTTTCACCGATCATTCATAAAATGTTTACAATCTCCACCTGAACTCCACCCAATCTCCACCTGAACTCCACCTTCGTAGTGTACAATAGGTATAAGCTTAGGGATAAGCTCTTGTGTCCCTTTCCGGGCTTCCTTGCCGCCCCGGTGCCGCAAAGGCGCTGCCGGCGGGGGTGCGAACCCGCCGCGTGCCCCGGAAAGAGATTCCATGAAAAGAGACCGCCAGGAAGGATATGAAAAAGGAGGCAACCGATGAAAAATCCAGCGCCCACCCCCCAAACCACCCCCGGAAAATGCCCGCGCCGATCCGCCCCTGTCCGTCTGCTCGGCCTTTCCCTGGCCTGCCTGGCGGGCCTGTCCGCCTGCGGGCCGGGCGGGGCGGACAGCGCCGATGCCGAACCTGCCCCCATCGAAGTGCCCCCGCCGGTGGAACAGACCAACGAGGGGCTGACGATCTTTTACACCGATTACAACGAAGTGGAAGCCAAAATCCTGGACGCCGCCATCAGTCAGTTCAACCAACAGCATCCGGACACCCCGGTCACAGCGGATAAACATTTCGCGGACGGATTATATACAAGCCATCAGGACGCCTACACAAAAATGACCACCGAGGTGATGGCGGGCGATGGGCCGGATCTGTTCCTTTACGACTTCCTCACCATGGATGTGGAAAAAATGGCCCGCCGCGGAGTGTTTGCCGATCTGGAACCCTATTTCGAAGCGGATCACTTTGACTGGTCCGGCTACAATCAGGCCGTCATGGAGGGCGGCGTATGGGACGGGCACCGTCTGGTCGTGCCGCTGTCCTATATGCTTCCCATTCTGTACTCATCGCAGACGGCGCTGGACGAAACCGGCTTTACGGTGGAAAACTGCGGTACGTTTGACGGCTTTTTGGACGAAGTCGAGAAAATAGAGTCCGACCCGAAGCAGACGCGGGAAGCGTTCCGATCGGAAGAGGCGTTTTATTATTTTCCGTACAATTCCGGGCTCCCCTATGTGGACTATGACCGGCAAACGGCGGACCTTTCTTTCCCGGAACTGGAACAAGGGGCCTCCATTTATAAAAACCTGAAGCCGGTCCTTGCGCCGGGCTTCGCCGATGGAAGTGATATGGCCGGCGCCGCCGATATACGGGACGGCAAATGTCTGTTTACCTGCCCGGACTTTTCGCTGTATGGTTTCTTTCTGGCGGCAGGCTGTATCAACAAATTGGACGATGCAGTCATGCTCCCGATCCGGGATACACAGGGCGGCATCCGGGCGCGGATCAGTTCTGCCATTGCCGTGCGCAACAGCAGTTCCAACCTGCAAGTCGCCTATGAGTTCATCAAGTTCCTGCTCAGTGAGGAGTTCCAGCTGGACACAATCGGCTGGCGCTGGCAGCATTTTTCGGTGCTGGACGCAGCCAACGAGAGATACTACATCGAAAACACAGTCGAACGGGACAATTCGATGATTGCCCCCGACAATCCTTACGGCTTTGAGGGCAACATCGTATTGCCGCAGGCGGATTATGACGAACTGGCGTCCTATATGGACGAGGTCGGCGGGGTGTTCTTCTATACCGCAGACACGAATTTTATGAGACAGATCAAGGACTATCTTTCCGGCAATGCGTCCTACCAAGAGGCCGTTCATGCCGCCGAACGCCAGATGGAACTCTACCTTTCCGAATGAGGACCGCCGCGTTCCCGGGCCGCCGGCCGCAGGCTTTGCCGCACAGGGCTGCCCCCGGCCCGGCTTGACAAACCCGCCGCCCGCGCCTATAATAAAGGGCGTTCAAACACATTGACGGAGAAAGTACGCACAGCGCGGTCCGGCGCAGAGAGGGCGGTCACCGGCTGAAAGCCGCCCCGAAGGGACCCTTGTGCGGAAGTTCGCTCCCGAGTGGCCCGCGGGAAACGTCTGCCCCGGCAGGCGCGGTAGTGCGGGACGGTCCCTGCGCCGTTACCGCAGCCAAGAGCGCCGCCGCACCTTGCGGCGGAACACGGGTGGTACCGCGGAGTCTTTTTCAGCTTCGTCCCTGACTTTCCGATCAGGGCCGGGGCTTTTTTATTTGCTGCCGCACCCCGGCGCCCCTGCAACCCCAGGCAGAACAAAAGGATGGTGTACAATGGAAGAGAAGATCAGCGCCCTTCGCGCACAGCTGGAAGCCGACCGTGCCGCCGTACACAACAAGGAGGATCTGTCCGCCTTCTGGCAGAAGTATCTGAGCAAGAACGGCGCCGTCACCGGTCTGACCAAGGGCCTGCGGGATGTCCCCAAGGAGGACCGCCCCGCCGCCGGCAAGCTCATCAATGAGTGCAAGACCTGGGCCGAGGGCGTCTATGAAACCCTGGCCGCCGACATCGCCGCGGCCGAACTGGCCGCCCGCAACGCGGCCGAAGCCGTGGACATCACGCTGCCCGGCACCCCCAACCCCACCGGCGGGCTGCACCCCATCACCCTCGTCAAAAATCAGATCATCGACGTGTTTGCCGGCATGGGCTTCCAGATCTATGAAGGCCCCGAGATCGAGGACGACGACCACAACTTCACCCGCCTCAACGTGCCCAAAAACCACCCGGCCCGCGATATGCAGGACACCTTCTATGTGGCCGAGGACATCGTGCTGCGCACCCAGACCTCCGGCGGGCAGATCCGCGTCATGGACGCCCAGCGCCCGCCCATCAAGGTGCTGGTGCCCGGCCGGGTCTTCCGCTCCGACTCGGACGCCACCCACTCGCCCATGTTCCACCAGATGGAGGGCCTGGTGGTGGACCGGAACATCACCCTGTGCGACCTGCAGGGGATGCTGGACAAGTTCGTCCAGTCCCTGTTCGGGCCCGAGGTCAAGACCCGGCTGCGTCCGTCCTACTTCCCCTTCACCGAGCCCAGCGTCGAGGTGGATGTCTCCTGCTTCGAATGCGGCGGCAAGGGCTGCAGCCTGTGCAAGCATACCGGCTGGATCGAGGTGCTGGGCGCCGGCGTGGTTCATCACAACGTGCTGCGCAACTGCGGCATCGACCCGGAAGTCTACTCCGGCTTTGCCTTCGGCATCGGCATCGAGCGCATCGCCATGCTCAAATACGGCATCAACAACATCGGCCTGATGTTCGAAAATGATCTGCGCTTCCTGCGCCAGTTCAAGGACTGAGAATAGGGGAGGGACAAGCAAATGAAAGTACCATTCAGCTGGCTCAAACGCTATGTGGATATTGACGTGACGCCCCAGGAACTGCAGGACAAGCTCTTCTCCTGCGGGTTCGAGGTGGAGGAACTCATCGACCTCGGGGCCGAGATCTCCCGGGTGGTCGTGGGCGTCGTCACCGAAGCAGTGCCCCAGGAGGGCACCCACCTGCATGTCTGCAAGGTGGATTGCGGCGAATACGGCCATGACATCCAGATCTCCACCGGTGCGCCCAACGTCTATGTGGGGATGCACACCCCCGCCGCGCTGGACGGCGCCACCCTGCCCGGCGGCGTGACCATCAAGGCCAGGGCCCTGCGCGGCGTCGAGTCCAACGGAATGCTCTGCTCCGGCGAGGAGCTGGGCCTCAACGAGGACCTGTACCCCGGCGCCGAGGTCTACGGTCTGCTGGATCTGCCCAAGGACACCCGCCCCGGCGAGGACATCCGTGCCGTCTGCGGGCTGGACGAAACCGTCTTCGACATCTCCATCACCGCCAACCGCGCCGACTGCCAGAGCATCCTGGGCATCGCCCGGGAGGTGGCCGCCGTGCTGGACAAACCCCTCAAGATGCCCGCCACCGACTATGTGATGAGCGAGGCCACCGACCCGCGCCTGTCCATCACGGTCCAGGCGCCGGATTTGTGCCCGCGGTACATCGGCCATTATGTGCGCAACATCACCCCCGGCCAGTCCCCCCGCTGGATGCGCCGGGACCTGGCGCTGTGCGGGCTGCGCAGCATCTCCAACGTGGTGGACATCACCAACTATGTCATGCTGGAGATCGGCCAGCCCATGCACGCTTTTGACATGGACACGCTGGAAAGCTGCCGCATCATCGTCCGCCGCGCCTCCGAAGGCGAGACCATCACCACCCTGGACGGCAAGGAATTCTCCCTGAATGCCCAGAACCTGGTCATCTGCGACGGCGAAAAGCCGGTGGCGCTGGCCGGCGTCATGGGCGGGCTCAACAGCGAGATCACCGACAAGACCACCCAGCTGCTCTTCGAATCGGCCAAGTTTGCCCGGGACAACGTCCGCAAGACCGCCCGCAGCCTGGGCCAGAACACCGACGCTTCCAGCCATTATGAAAAGGGCGTGTCGGAATATACCACCGAACTGGGGATGGCCCGCGCCCTGCATCTGATCCAGGAACTGGGCTGCGGCGAAGTCACCGCCACCCACATCGACGTGAGCGCCGGCGCCCCCCGGCAGGGCAAGCAGTTCACCGCCCGGCTCAGCCGCATCAACGCGATCCTCGGCATTCAGGTGCCGGCCGATGCGGTGCTGGACATCCTGCGCCGGCTGAGCTTCGAGGTCACGCTGGAAGCCGACGGCGACACCATGCAGGTGGTGGCCCCCCGCTGGCGGGAGGACATCGAGATCGGCGAGCCCGATCTGGCTGAGGAGGTCATCCGGGAATACGGGTACGAGCACATCGTCCCCACCTTCCTGAAGGCGGCCACCGTCACCTCCGGCGGCCTGGATGCCGACCAGGACCGCCAGGCCCGGGCCAAGCGCACCCTCTGCGCCCAGGGCTTCTATGAGGCCATCACCCTGTCTTTCTACGCCGACGCCGACCTGGACGCCCTGCACATCGCCCCCGATGCGCCGGAGCGCAATGTCGTGCGCATCCTGAACCCCATCTCATCCAACCTGACCATCATGCGGCCGCTGCTGGCGCCGTCGCTGCTCAATGCGGCGGTGGAAAACCTCAAAAAAGGCAACGACGCCGGCCGCCTGTTCGAGCTGGCCAACGTCTACGCCCCCAAGCAGCAGCCCCTCACCCAGCTGCCCGAAGAACGGCTGCACCTGGGCCTGGTGGCGTTTGGCGCGCAGGAGGACTTCTTCACCCTCAAAGGCGCGGTGGAAGCGCTGGGCGCGGCCTTCGGCATCGCCTTCACCTTCCGCCGGGCCGCCGCCCCCTGGCTGCACCCGGGCATCAGCGCCGACATCCTCTGCGAAGGGGAGTGCGTCGGCATGTTCGGCAAGCTGGCCAATGATGTGACCGCCGAGCTCAAACTCCCCAAGGACAGCCGGGACAGCCAGAAGATCTTCCTGGCGGAGATCGACTGGCCCGCCCTGATGGCCCACCGCCGCACCGCGCTGCGGTATGCGCCGCTGTCCGAATTCCCGGCCGTGCAGCGCGACCTGGCGCTGGTGGCCGAGGAGACGGTGGCCTGCGGCGACATCATGGAGGAGATGCGCCGCGCCTGCCCGCAGCTGGGCGAGGTGAAGCTGTTCGACATCTACCGCAGCGAAGCGCTGGGCGACGGCAAGAAGAGCATGGCCTTCACGCTGCAGTTCCTGCCCGATGACAAGGCCCTCACCCCGGACGAGGTGGACCGCTTTGTGAAAAAGATCCTCGGCAACCTGAAATACAAGCTGAACATCGAGATCCGCTGACCCGTCCCGATAACAGAAATCGCCCCCGCTCGCCATTCCGGCAAGCGGGGGCTTTTGACTGTTTAGGACCGCTGCGGCCGGGGGCTCCGGCCGTTCAGTCGGTGTTGTTGATGACCAGCAGGTCCCCGGGGTGCAGCACCGTGTCGCCGTTGGGGATCAGGTATTCCTCCCCCCGCTGCACCAGCACGATCAGCGCACCGGGCCGCCGGGGCAGGTCCGCCAGCCGGGCGCCGCTGGCCAGGTCGTCTGTGCCGACGACCTTCTCGGTCAGGCTCACCCCGGGCAGACCTTCCGGTTCCAGGGCGGCCAGGATCAGCCGGTCGCCCTGTTCCAGCCGGGTGCCGCCGTTGGGGACCAGCTGTTCCTCCCCCCGCTGCAGGCTGATCAGGATGGTGCCCGGCGGCAGGGTCAGCTCCCGCACCGCCCGGCCGCACCAGGGGTGGGCGGCGGGCACCGTGAACTGGATGAACTGCACCGGCGCCTCGTCCACATAGTCGGTAAAGGTCTTGAGTACGTCGCCGCCTGCGTCGATCATCTCCAGCCGGCGGGCCGCCAGCGGCAGCAGCGACCCCTGCAGCGCGATGGAGAACAGCACGATCAGAAAGACGATGTGGAACAGGTCGTGGTCGGTGGACACCGGGCTGATGACCGTCATGACCGCAAACACGATGGAGGCCGCCCCGCGCAGCCCGGCGAAGGAGACCAGCACCCGCTGCCCCAGACTGCCCCGGAAGGGCGCCAGCAGCAGGAACACCGCCGCCGGCCGCGCCACCAGGGTCAGAAAGACCGCGATGGCCGCCGCGCTGCCCACCACCGCCGGCATCTGGGAAGGGAAGGACAGCAGCCCCAGCAGGAAGAACAGCACCATCTGCATCATGCTGGTCACCCCGTCAAAGAAAGGCACCAGCACGGCCTTGTTGCGGATCTCGCTGTTGCCCAGCAGGATGCCGGTGATATACACGCTCAAAAACCCGTTGCCGCCCAGTGCGGCGGGGGCCGCGTAGCTCAGCAGCGCCACCGCCACCACAAAAAGCGTGTCAAAGCCGTTGTTGCCCAGGGGCACCCGGTGCAGCAGCTTGCAGGCCAGCCAGCCGACCCCGAACCCGAAGGCCAGCCCGAACAGCAGCTGCCGGGCCAGCAGCCCTGCCACCGACCCCGGCGTGATGCCGCTTTCCATGGCGGTCAGCAGCACGGCGGTGAGCATGTAGGCAAACGGGTCGTTGGACCCGCTTTCCACCTCCAGCAGAGAGTCGGTGTTCTCCTTCAGGGCCAGCTTGCGCGCCCGCAGAATCGAAAACACCGAGGCCGCGTCGGTGGAACCCAGCACCGCGCCGCACAGCAGCCCTTCCAGCAGTTCCATGCCCAGCGCCAGGTGGCAGAACAGGCCGGTCAGCAGGGCGGTTAGCACCGTACCCAGGCTGGAAAGCACCAGCGCCGGGGCGGCCACCGGCCGGGCGGCCCGCCAGTTTGTGCCGAAGCCGCCGTAAAACATGATGAACAGCAGCGCCACCGTGCTGATCTGGTCGGCAAAGCCGTAATCATCAAAGGGGATCTTCAAAAGCCCGTCCGAGCCGAAGAGCATCCCCAGAAACATGAAAGCCAGCAGCGCCGGGATCCCCAGCCGGCTGGACAGGCGGTGGAACGCCGTGCAGGCGAACATCACCAGGGCGAAAAGCAGCAGGTAGGATACGAGCATGAACCCCTCCTTGGTTTGGTGGATAAATTTATCGGTACTACAATCAGTATACCATGCCCGCCGCCCTTTTGCCAAGATGAAAACGGCCGCCGTTTTTTTCGCCTTGCCAAAACCGTTCGGCGGCGGTATACTAAAAAGAACCGTGCGGCGCCGCCGTGCGCCGTGCCGCATCTTTCAGGAGGGGTTCCCATGGCAAAACACGTTCGCTCCCGCCGCCCGAGTCCGCTGTACTGGCTGGCGCTTTTCTTCTTTGCGCTGGTTTTTCTTGTCAGCGGCGGGCTGCTGCTGCACCGTCTGTGGCAGGACAGCCGGGTCCAGGCGGATTTTGAGACGCTGGAACAGCAGATCCTGCCCGCCAGGGGCGATGCCGCCGCCGGGGCCGACAACACCGACCGCTTTGCCGCCATCACGGCCATGAACCCGGACTTTATCGGCTGGATCAGCATTGAGGATACCGGGGTGAGCTTCCCGGTCATGTACAGCCCCGACCGGCCCGACTTCTACCTGCGTCACAACTTTTCCGGCGAATACAGCGACTCCGGCACCCCCTACCTGGACGCCGCCTGCACCCTGACCGACCGGCAGCGCAGCAACAACCTGATCATCTACGGCCACAACATGAAGACCGGCACCATCTTCGGGCCGCTGACCGAGTACAAAAAGCCCGAGACCTACCGGGACCACCCCGTCGTCCGGCTGGACACCCTGTACGGTGACGGCGCCTACGAGGTGTTCGCGGCCTTCGCCATCGATGTGGTGGAGGACCCGGATTTCGCCTACAACACCTATGTGGATATGGACGAAGCGGCCTTTGACTCCTTCGTCTCCCAGGTCAAGGCCCGCAGCGATGTGGACAGCGGCATCACCCCGGTGTACGGCGACGAACTGCTCACCCTGTCCACCTGCGAATACTCCAGCCCCAACGGCCGGTATGTGGTCTGCGCCCGCCGCCTGGCCGACGGGGCGGAAGGGACGGGTGATTTAGATTCTTAGGCTGCCGGACCGAAAAACCTAAGAATGTTCGGCAGATAGCCGGGCAGCTTCTTCCGGACGGAAAAAAACACGGGTTTTCCTTGCCGGAAAGAAAAAATCGTGCTATTCTATACGAAGTACGCTCTCTGCTTTGTAAAGTCTTTTTAGGTGTAAGAAACTGGAAAGGGAGAATGCGTGCAGGGGGCCGGCCGTTGCCCTTGATGGCCGGCCCTTTTCCATACCCTTTGCCGGGGCGGGAAAATTCCAAGTAGACATTTTTGCCAAAATCGCATATACTTAAAGAATCGTGAACGATCAACTTGTGCAAGACCGCGGGCAGTGCCCGCCGGGCGCCGCGGCTGTACGCGAGCAGGAGGGGGATACCTTATGTGTGGAATCGTTGGCTTTACCGGCGCCGAACAGGCGGCGCCGATCCTGCTGGACGGCCTGGCCAAGCTGGAATACCGCGGTTATGACTCGGCCGGGCTGGCCGTGCAGAACGCCGCCGGAAAGATCGAGGTGGTCAAGGCCAAGGGGCGGCTGCGGGTACTCAGCGATATGACCGACGGCGGCCGTGCGGTGCAGGGCACCTGCGGCATCGGCCACACCCGCTGGGCCACCCACGGCGAGCCCTCGGTGCAGAACGCCCACCCCCACTACAGCCGGGATGAAAAGATCGCGGTGGTCCACAACGGCATCATCGAAAACTACCAGGAACTCAAGGACCGCCTGGTCAACCGGGGCTACACCTTCACCTCCCAGACCGACACCGAGGTGGTGGCCCAGCTCATCGACTATTACTACACCGGCAAGGCCGCCGGCGACCCGCTGGGGGCCATCACCCGCATGATGCTGCATGTGCGGGGCTCCTACGCGCTGGGCGTGCTGTTTGCCGACTGCCCGGGCGTTGTCTACGCGGTGCGCAAGGACAGCCCCCTCATCGTCGGCCGGGCCGAGACCGGCAACCTCATCGCCTCGGATGTGCCGGCCCTGCTCAAATACACCCGCACCGTCTACTACATCGACAACCTGGAGATCGCCCGCCTGACCCCCGATTCCATCGAGTTCTTCAACATCGACCGGGAACCGGTGGAAAAGCAGGCGGCCACCATCGAATGGGATGCCGAAGCAGCCGAAAAGGGCGGCTACGAGCATTTCATGATGAAGGAGATCCACGAACAGCCCGCCGCCGTGCGGGACACCATCAGCCCCCGCATCAAGGATGGCCGGGTGGACCTGAGCGAGCTCTCGCTGGACGAAGCCGCGCTGCGTCAGGTCCGGCGGCTGTACATCGTGGGCTGCGGGTCCGCCTACCATGTGGGGGTGGCCGCCCGCTATGTCTTTGAAAGCCTGGCCCGGCTGCCGGTGGAGGTGGATGTGGCCAGCGAGTTCCGCTACCGGGACCCGGTGCTGGAACCGGACTCCCTCGCCGTCATCATCAGCCAGAGCGGCGAGACCGCCGACACCCTGGCCGCGCTGCGTCTGTGCAAGGAACGCGGGGTCCGCACCATCGGCATCGTCAACGTGGTGGGGTCTTCCATCGCCCGGGAAGCCGACGCCACCCTGTACACCTGGGCCGGGCCGGAGATTGCCGTGGCCACCACCAAGGCGTACAGCACCCAGCTGGCGGCCTGCTACCTGCTGGCCATCGCCTTCGGCCAGGTGCGCGGCACGCTGGACGAGGACCGCTGCGCCGCCCTGGTGGCCGAACTGCAGGCCCTGCCCGACAAGATCGAAAAGACCCTCTCGGACAAGGAACGCATCCAGTGGTTCGCCAGCAAGTATGCCAACGCCCACGACGCCTTCTTCATCGGCCGGGGGCTGGACTATGCCGTGGCGCTGGAAGGCAGCCTCAAATTCAAGGAGATCAGCTACATCCACTCCGAAGCCTTCGCCGCCGGCGAGATGAAGCACGGCCCGATCTCGCTGGTGGAAAAGGGCACCCTTGTGGTGGGCATCCTGACCCAGCCGGCGCTGTTTGAAAAGACCGTCTCCAATCTGGTGGAAGCCAAGAGCCGCGGCGCTTTCCTGATGGGGCTGACCAGCTACGGCAACTACAGCATCGAGGATACCGCCGGCTTTACGGTCTATGTACCCAAGACCGACCCCTGCTTTGCCACCAGCCTGGCGGTCATTCCGCTGCAGCTGCTGGCCTACTATGTCAGCTGCGCCAAGGGCCTGGATGTGGATAAACCCCGCAACCTGGCCAAGAGCGTCACGGTGGAATAAGGGATGGCCTTTGTGCAGTTTGCTGCATAAATGCCGCTTGATTTGTACAGCTTTTGCTCCGTTTGCCCAGCCTGAGGGGGGACAAACGGAGCAAAACCGTGTTATAATACACACAATGGATGCAAAAATCATAGCCTGGGGCAGAGGCGGACGCCGGCCCCGGGCAAGAACCACCCAAATCGTGAAGGAACGCAACCCATGAAACAATCCAACGAACAACTGATCAAGGGCCTGCCGCGCCGGCTGCTGCTGATGCTGCTGGACTGCGGCCTGATCGTGCTGTGCTACTACCTGGCCATCCTGCTCCGCTTCGACGACACCGGCGCCGTCATCGGCACGGTGGGCGAGCAGGTCCTGCGGGAAGGCAACCGCCAGCAGGTCATCCAGGCCATGGCCCCCATGCTGTTCTATATCCTGCCGATCTATATGGTCGTGTTCTGGTTTGGCGGCCTGTACGAGATCATGTGGGAGTACGCCGGTATGCGGGACCTGGCCCGGCTGCTCTGCCTGTCCGGCCTGTCCACCGGGCTGATTTTGCTGGTGGATATGTTCTTCCGCCCCCGGGCGATCAGCGGCGCGGTGCTCATCATCGGCGCAGTGTTCAACACGGCGGCGGTGGCGGGGGTGCGGTTCCTCTGGCGGTTCGCCAGGGCCTTCCGGGCCACTTTGAACGAGCGCAACGCCAAAGGCCGGACCCGGCGGGACGACGCCCCGCTGCTCATCGTGGGCGCCGGCAACGCAGGCGCCTGGGCGGTCAACCTCTGCAAGACCAAAAATACCTCCTTCGGCAACCCGGTGGTCATTGTGGACGACGACCTGACCAAAAAGAACCTGCGGGTGCAGGGGGTGCCGGTGCGGGGCACCATCTCGGACATTCCGGAGCTGGTGCGCAAATACCACATCGTCGAGATCGTCATCGCCATCACCACCCTCAAGGGCGAGCGCCTGCGGGAGGTCATCAACCTCTGCAACTCCACCCACTGCCGGGTCCGTATGCTCAACGACCCCCAGGCGGTGGACGAAAGCGGCAAACCGGTGGCGGCCGGCCTGCGGGAACTCAACACCGCCGACTTCCTCTCCCGGGACGAGATCCAGCTCAACAACGCCCAGATCTCGGAATACCTCCACGACAAGATCGTGCTGGTCACCGGCGGCGGCGGGTCCATCGGCAGCGAACTCTGCCGCCAGATCATGCGCTACAGCCCCCGCCAGCTGCTCATCTTCGACATCTATGAAAACTGCGCCTATGAGCTGGAGGTGGAGCTGCACAACAAGTACGGCGCCGACGCCAACATCGTCACTCTGATCGGCTCCATCCGGGACAAGGAGCGGCTGGACGAGGTCTTCGAGACCTACCACCCCTCGGTGGTCTTCCACGCGGCGGCCCACAAGCATGTACCGCTCATGGAGGTCAGCCCGGCCGAAGCGGTCAAAAACAACGTCTTCGGCACCAAAAACCTCCTCACCTCTGCCGCCGAGCATGACGTGGAGCGGTTCGTCCAGCTTTCCACCGACAAGGCCGTCAACCCCACCAACGTCATGGGCTGCACCAAGCGCATCTGCGAAATGCTGATCCAGACCTACGCCGCCAACACCGCGATGAAGTGCATGGCGGTGCGGTTCGGCAACGTTCTGGGCAGCCACGGCAGCGTGATCCCGCTGTTTGAAGAGCAGATCAAGCACGGCGGGCCGGTCACCATCACCCACCCGGACATCGTGCGCTATTTCATGACCATCACCGAGGCCGCCCAGCTGGTGCTGCAGGCCGGGGGCCTGGCCAAAAGCGGCAGCATCTATGTGCTGGATATGGGTGAGCCGGTGCGCATCATGGACCTGGCCACCCGGCTGATCCGCTTTTACGGCTATGAGCCCGGGGCGGACATTCCCATCGAGATCACCGGCCTGCGCCCCGGCGAAAAACTGTACGAGGAGCTCATGCTGGACTCTGAGCAGGATAAGATGGGCAGCACCGCCCACAACAAGATCTTTGTGGCCCCGCCCATGGACATCGACCTGGCCCGCTTCTACACCGACCTGCAGCACCTGCAGATCTGCGCCGAGCACAACAGCGAGGCAGTGGTGGAAGGGCTGCAGCGCATCGTGGGCAGCTACCACCCCAACCGCAAGGTCAACAAGGACCACACGGTCAGCGCGGCACGGGGCAACACGGCCATTATGGACAAAAGCGTCATTGCGGCGGCCGCCGCCAAGGCAGCCGCAGGGGAGGGCTGACGGATGTATCGTGACCATATCAAACGCCTGCTGGACCTGATCTTGTCGCTGGGGGCGGCCGTTGTGCTGGCCATCCCCATGGGGCTGCTGGCCCTGTGGGTCAAGCTGGACTCGCCGGGGCCGGTGTTCTTCCGCCAGCGGCGGGTGGGGGCCGGAAAGACCCACTTCAACATCCTCAAATTCCGGACCATGCGGGGGGATACGCCCCACGACGTACCCACCCACCTACTTAAAAACGCGGACTCCTACATCACAAAAAGCGGGGCCTTTCTGCGCCGCACCAGCCTGGATGAGCTGCCCCAGATCTACAACATCATCGCCGGCGAAATGAGCATCATCGGCCCGCGGCCGGCGCTGTACAACCAGTATGATCTGATCGAGGCGCGGGACGCCGTCCACGCCAACGACATCCGCCCCGGCCTGACCGGGCTGGCCCAGGTCAACGGCCGCGACGAGCTGCCCATCGACGTAAAGGCCCGCTATGACGGCGAGTATGCCGCCGACATCACCTTCCGCAAGGACCTGGCCATCTTCCTGCGCTCCATCACCTATGTGTTCCAGCGCCGCGGCGTGGTGGAAGGCGGCACCGGCGCGCTGGAAAACAAAGGGAAGGACACCCCCCGCAGCCGCCAGGACTGAGCGTCGCCCGCCGTTACCCTTTTGTCATTTTGACGGAAGTTTTGCCCGGCCGGTCGGTTCAGAAAATGAAAATTTTCGTGGCCGGAACAAAATTACACAAGAAAAAAGCATTTTTTTCGTGGAAAACTGTTGCAAAAGCTAAGCGTATTGTGTAAAATATACATCAGAGACCTGTTGAATTGGGTCAAAATCACGGCGGATCGACCGGTTAAACGGCTGTGCCGGTTTGGTCATTCAGTACAAAGCGTACAACAGTATGGATAGAGTAAGGAGAAGGCATCATGGCGAACAGGGTATTCCAGAATGTGGTCTACCAGATGAAAAACGCGATCGACCGCGTGGTGGGTGTTGTGGATGAGACCGGCGCCGTCATTGCTTGTTCTGAACTGGGGCAGATCGGTGAGATGCGGGAAGGGTTTGCGGCCAGCCGCCTGACCGCCGGCGACGCTTTTGTCAAGGACGGTTACGCCTACCACCAGTTCTCCAACACCAAGCACAATGACTACGCCGTCTTTGTGGAAGGGATGGACGCCACCGCCGGCCAGTTTGCGGCGCTGCTTTCCATCAGTTTGCAGAGCATCAAGCAATACCACGACGAAAAGTTCGACAAAACCAACTTCATCAAAAATGTGGTGCTGGACAACATCCTGCCCGGCGACATTTATGCCAAAGCCCGGGAACTGCATTTCGTCTCGGACGTGCAGCGGGTGGTGCTGCTGATCCGCGTCACCAGCGGCAACGACATCTCGGCCTATGATGTGGTCAGCGGCCTGTTTCCGGACAAGCAGAAGGACTTCGTCTTCAACATCAGCGAGAGCGATACCGTCCTTGTCAAGGAGATCAAGCCGGACAACAGCACCCGCGATATGGAAAAGCTGGCCGCCTCCATCGTGGACAATCTCCAGGGCGAGCATTATATCAAGGCGGTGGTGGGCATCGGCACCCCCATCGGCAACATCAAGGACCTGGCCGCCAGCTTCAAGGAAGCCCAGATCGCCATGGAGGTGGGCAAGGTCTTTGACACCGAAAAGCAGGTCATCTCCTACGACCATCTGGGCATCGCCCGCCTGATCTACCAGCTTCCCACGACTTTGTGCGAAGCCTTCCTGCATGAAGTGTTCAAGCAGGACTCCATCGACAGCCTGGATTCCGAGACGCTGTTCACCATCCAGCGCTTCTTTGAAAACAACCTCAACGTCTCCGAGACCAGCCGCGGCCTCTTCGTCCACCGCAACACCCTGGTCTACCGGCTGGAAAAGATCAAGAAGCTCACCGGCCTGGACCTGCGCAAGTTTGACGACGCCATCGTCTTCAAGGTGGCGCTGATGGTCAAAAAGTATCTTTCCGCCAACCCGGCCAAATATTGAACCGTCCCCGCAAGGGGCCGCGCCCCCGGCAGCTGCCGGGGGCCGTTTTTGTTGCCGGGGCCCCTGCTTTGCGCCGGTGGGCCGCAAAACTTTTACAAAGTTTCCACAATTCCGCCTTCGGGGCGGCAAAATCGCGTTTCAGCGCGGGGTGTGCGCCGCCGCAAACCTTGACGCGGCGCGGGTTTAATGGTAAAGTATTAGCTGTATTGTTCTGCCCTTTTTCGGCAGGGATGTGCTGTCATTGCAGGAGAACGCTATGATCCGATTTGAACACGTTTCCAAAGTTTATGAGACGCAGAGCGATGAAAACGTCGCGCTGGAAGATATCAACCTCCACATCGAGGAGGGGGAGTTCGTCTTTGTGCTGGGGCATTCCGGCGCGGGCAAGTCCACCTTCCTCAAACTGATGCTGATGGAGGAAAAACCCACCGAGGGGCATGTCTTTATCAATGACCAGGACCTGACCCGGCTGCGGCGGCGCAAGGTGCCCTACATGCGCCGGCAGATGGGGGTGGTGTTCCAGGACTTCCGCCTGATCCCCACCATGACGGTGTACGAGAACGTGGCCTTCGCCATGCGGGTGACCAACATCTCCACCAAGACCATCAAGAACCGGGTGCCCTTTGCGCTGAGCCTGGTGGGGCTGGAAGACAAGATGGACCGCCTGCCCGACGAACTTTCCGGCGGCGAGCAGCAGCGTGTGGCGGTGGCCCGGGCCCTGGCCCACGGCCCCAAGCTCATCATTGCGGACGAGCCCACCGGCAACATCGACCCCGAGCTCAGCATGGACATCATGCAGCTGTTCGAAGCCATCAACAAGGTCCATATCACGGTGGTGGTGGTCACCCATGAGCACGAGCTGGTCCACCAGCTGGCCGGCAAATACCACAACCGTGTCATCACGCTGGCCCACGGCCAGGTGGCGGCGGACACCGCCCACCCCGAAGTCGCCCGTGAGTACGAAGCCCGTATGCGGGCCATGGGCATGGAACCGACGTATCTGTAAGGGGGCGGACGTATGCGTTTTTCCAGTTTTACTTATCTTGTGGGCCAGGGGCTGCACAACATGCGGGCCAACCGGCTGATGACCCTGGCTTCCATGGGCGTGCTGACCGTCTGCATGATTCTGGTCGGCGCGGCCTACCTGCTCGGCGTCAATGTGGACGCCGTGGTGGGCTACATCGGCTCCCAGAACGAGAGCTACGTCATCATCAATGACGAAGCCACCGACGAACAGGTGACCGCCCTGGGCGACCAGATCTCGGCGGTGGAAGGGGTCTCCTCGGTGGTGTACATCTCCCGGGAAGAAACCCTCAGCCAGTGGGACAGCCTGCTGGGCTCCTACACCGATCTGTACGCCGACCTGCAGGCCGACAACCCACTGCCCCAGATGTACCGGGTGGCGGTGTCCGATGTCTCCCAGATGGAATCCATCATGACCCAGATCCAGTCGATGGACTATGTGGACGGGGTCAACGCCGCGGTCAACCTGGCCGATACCTTCGTCTCGCTGCAGCGGGTCATCAGCTACATCTGCATCGGGCTGGTGGGGGTGCTGGCGCTGGTCAGCATCGTGGTCATCAGCAACACCATCCGCATCACCGTCTTTGCCCGCCGCAAAGAGATCGCCATTATGAAGCTGGTGGGCGCCACCAACGGCTTCATCCGCTTCCCCTTCTTTGTGGAGGGCACCACCTCCGGTCTGCTGGCGGCGGCCATCTCTTCCGGCATTGTATGCGGCAGTTACTATGCCATCTACCGCTGGTACATCGAACACCCCAGCAACCTCACCACCCTGTTGGGTGGTTCGCTGGTGCCGCTGCAGGATGTCTGGTACTATGTGGTCATCGGCTTTGTCGTCTTCGGTTTCGTGCTCTGCGGCATCGGCACGGCCACCAGCATCCGCAAACATCTGAATGTCTGACAGCGCCGAAAGCCGCTGAATGGGGGAGGGGAACCGCACAATGTCACACCGCACACAGATCCAAACCGTCCGCAGGATCCTGGCTGTTCTGCTCAGCCTCTGCCTGGCCCTGACACTGGCCCTGCAGGCGGCGCTGCCGGCCCGGGCCGACGACAAGCAGAAGGAACTGGAAAGCCAGAAGCAGCAGGCCCAGGAAGAGCTGGACGCCCTGAAAGAAGAACAGCAGGACAACCAGGAAAACCTGGAAAGCGCCCAGCAGGACCGGGAAGCCACCGCCCAGAAACGGACGGAGCTGGAAGGGCAGATGCAGACCATCCAGCAGAAGATCGACGAACTGGAGGCCCAGATCGCCGAGAAGGAGCAGAGCATCAACGAAAAGCAGGCCGAGATCGACCAGAAGCAGGCCGATTACGACGCCCAGCTTGATTCCTTTGCCGAGCGGCTCACCGCCATGCAGTACCTGCAGTCCAGCGGCAGCATCCAGCTGCTGTCCAGCGTGTCCAGCATGTTCCAGCTGCTCACCTACGCCAACGTGATGGAAAGCATCGCCCAGCAGGACCAGCAGATCTGCGATGACCTGAACGACCAGAAGGCCCAGCTCAACGCCGAAAAGGAAGAGCTGGAAGCCCAGAAAGCCGACCTGGAAGCCCAGGAGGCCCAGCAGCAGAGCAACGTCAACAGCCTGGAAGCCACCACCAACGAGCTGACCAACACCATCATGGCGCTGGATTCCTCCATCAGCGAGGCCGAAGCCCGGGAACAGGCCCTGGCCAGCGCCATCAGCGACAAACAGGCGGAGTTCAACCGCATTGCCGACGAACTGGACGCCTTATTGCAGTCCATCATCAATGATGCACAGAACAGCTTTGCCGACGCCCCCATCAGCTGCTCGCTGAACTTCATCTGCCCGCTGGACAGCTACAAGTACATCTCCTGCCAGTACGGCGCCGGCGGCCACAAAGGGGTCGATTTCGCCGCCGCCGGCAACACCCCCATCCGGGCGGTGGCCTCGGGGAAGGTCATCACCTCCGCCTACCACTACAGCTACGGCAACTACGTCATGGTCTACCATGGCACCGACGACCAGGGCGTCAGCTACACCACCCTGTATGCCCACATGATCCAGACCCCCTCTGTCAGCGTGGGTCAGGCGGTCTCCCAGGGGGATGTCCTTGGGTATGTGGGTTCCACCGGCAACTCCACCGGCAACCACCTGCATCTGGAACTGCGGGTCAACGGCGCCCGCACCAACCCGCTGAACTACGTCCCGCACTGAGCCGGGAATTCGAGGTGACACAGCATGGAACACAAACAGCATAAAACGGCAGCCCGCATCGCCTGTCTGGTCATGGCGGTGCTGATGGGGCTTGGGCTTTTCTCCACCCTGATCTACGCGCTGCTGTAAACAGTTTTTCCGCTTGCGTCCCTGCGCCCGCCGGTGCAGGGGCGCATCTGCCTGCATTCGGGTGCCCGCCGCACCCACGAGAAAGGATCCTCCCGATGAGCAAAAAAGTAAACCTGGCGGTAGCGGCCACAGTCACCCTGATCGCCATGGCCGTCACCTTTTCCATCACGATGGTCGTCTCGATGGATATGTTCAACAACATCGTCTCCGGCGTCAAAAACCGTGAGCAGATGTACAACAAGCTGGCCGAGATCGACCGCTATGTGCGCAACAACGAATACGCCGAGATCAATGAGGACACCCTCAACGATACCATTGCCTCCGGCTATATGCTGGGCATCAATGATCCCTATGCCCGGTACTATTCAGCCAAGGCCTATTCGGAGCGCATGGGTCTGGAAAACGGCCGGCTGATGAATGTGGGCGTCTCGGTCATCAAGGACTCCTCCTCCGGCTATGCCCGCATCCTGCGGGTGTATGACGGCAGCCCGGCGGCCGAAAACGGCCTGGAGGCGGGGGGCTTCATCACGGCCATCAACGGCACCGGCGTGCGTACCATGACCGATACGGCGGCCATCAACTCGGCCCTGATCGGTGAGGAGGGCACCACCGTCAGCATCAGTTACCTGACCCCGGACCGGCAGGAGCAGACGATGGATCTGGTCCACGCCAACTATACCACCACCACGGTGTTCGCCCAGCTGCTGGACGGCAACGTGGCCTACATCGACATCGACGCCTTCAGCGCCAACACCGGGCTGGAATTCCGCTCGGCGGTGGACAGCATGCTCAACCAGGGCGCTGTGGCGTTTGTCTTTGACCTGCGGGACAACACCGGCGAGACCCTCAACTCCGCCCTGATCGCGGCGGACTACTGCGTGCCCGCCGGTCTTGTGGCCCAGAGCCAGGCCAAGGACGGCACCGTCACCGACCTGCGGGTGTCCGACGACCACGAGGTCACCCTGCCGATGGCCTGCCTGGTCAACGAGAGCACCGCCGGCGGGGCGGAGCTGTTTGCCAATGCGCTGCGCAAGATGAGCGGCGCCAATCTGGTGGGGACCACCACGGCCGGCATGGGGGTGCTGCTCTCCGACCCGCAGAGCTTCTCCGACGGCAGCGCGGCGGTCATCACGGTGGGGCTGCTGCTGGACAATGAAGGCGAGACCTGGAACGGCGCCGGCCTGACCCCCGATGTGGACGCCGCCCTCACCGCCGACGAACAGAGCAGCTACTACGACTTCACCGTCCAGACCGACCCGCAGATCAGCCGCGCCGTCAACGCGGTGCTGGCCCTGGTGGGCTGAGGGGGCGCCATGGCACTCACCGATCTGTCTACCATCCGGGACCTGTGCGCCCGGTATGATTTCTCCCTTTCCAAAGGCTTCGGCCAGAACTTCATCATCAACCCCGGCGTATGCCCCCGCATCGCCGAAGCCGCCGGCCTCGGTCCCGGCTGGGGTGCGCTGGAGATCGGCCCCGGCATCGGCGTGCTCACCGAACAGCTGGCCCGGCGGGCCGACAAGGTGGTCTCGGTGGAGGTGGACACCCGCCTGCAGCCGCTGCTGGCCGAGACGATGGCCGGTTTCCCCAACTTCAAGCTGGTAATGGGGGATGTGCTCAAGGTGGATCTGGCCGCCCTGCTGGCCGAAGAGTTCCCCGGTATGCCGGTGGCAGTCTGCGCCAACCTGCCCTACTACATCACCAGCCCCATCCTGATGCGCCTGCTGGAAGAGCGCCTGCCGATCCGCAGCATCACGGTCATGGTGCAGAAGGAGGCCGCCCAGCGCCTGTGCGCGGCCCCCGGCACCCGGCAGGTCGGGGCCATCAGCTATGCGGTGGCCTACTACGCCAGCCCGCGGCAGCTGTTCACCGTGCAGCCCGGCAGCTTTTACCCGGCGCCCCGGGTTACCAGCGCGGTGATCCGCCTGGACCTGCACGACCACCCGCCGGTGCAGCCGGCCCGCGGGGACGAAGCCGGGCTGTTCCGGCTGATCCGGGCGGCCTTTTCCCAGCGCCGCAAGACCGCAGCCAACGCGGTGGCCGCCGGCCTCAACCTGCCCAAAGCCCAGGTCACCGCGGCGCTGCAGGCCGCCGGCCTGGACCCCCGCCTGCGCCCCGAACAGCTGACCCTGGCCGATTATTCCGCCCTGCAGGCCGCCCTGCCCGGTTGACAACAGCCGCCCGAACGTGTTAAAATAAACAAGTTCCCGCTGGCATAGCACAACTGGCAGTGCAGCTGATTTGTAATCAGCAGGTTGCAGGTTCGATTCCTGTTGCCAGCTCCAAACAAAAACCGCCGTCCTTGCGTTATAAATTGCAGGGGCGGCGGCTCTTCTTTGCGTCGGAAAATGGGCGCGGTGGGCCGGAATGGTCAACTTTTGGTCAACTATTTATGATTTTTGTCTAGTTACAGCACGGCAAATAAGAGGCCCGGCGGGTGGCCGGGCCTCTTACTCGTTATAGGCTGTTGGCGCAGCTTAATATTCTATAACGGGATTGCCCCTTGTTAAAGTCTATTCGGCGTGTGATGAGCGGACATCGGTTCAGTCAAGCAGTCGTCTCTTCATCCAACAAGGTGCTGATATTGTCGTAGGTTGCCGCGAGTTCCAGACCATAGAGGGTGAAGTATTCGTAGCAGCTGCACCTGTCGCCGATTCCGTATGCCCCTTTTGCCTTTAGCTGGCCCACTCTGTTGGCAAAGTCCAGAGCTGCCTTGCTGAAATATAAGGCCGCCCGTTTTGCCGGTACGGCATCGGCATGGCCAATCAAAATGGCCTCGCGCTTGAACACCTGGTAAACCTGCTCTTTTGTGTAAGCTGTATGGTTCATTTATTGTACCTCCATTCGCCCGTATAGCCGGATAGCGCAGCTTTGTTATTTATGCCACGCAAAAGCGGGTCGCGGTCGTGGTTTTGGTGAAGCGGGCGGCCAGGTCGGGCGCAGCGGCCTTGATGGCTTTGCCGTCCAGGCGGCTTGTGGTCACGGTTTTCAGCGTGACCTTGTGAGTGCCTACGTCCATGCGCTCCACGTCCCGGCGGGTCATTTCAGCGGTGATCGTGGTCTTGATGGTGTCCATCTCGGCCTGTGCGGCTTCAATCAACTGCTGGGCCTCCTTGTACTGTTCCACAAGGGAAAGAAGTTCGGTGCTGCTCATGGTGTACCTCCTTGAGATTGCGGGCAGCCCATGTTATAATGGGGTTGCCTCTTGTTGGGTTTGGCATCGCGGTTTGCTTTGGTCGGCGTTCGCGGTGCCTTTTTTCTTTTGCCGATCGGTTGCAGGCGGCCAGTGCCCGATGCTTGTTTGACCCTTGCGTGCAAGTACGTTGCGCAGTCCGTTTCTGGCGCTTATCGGTGTTCCCCGGAGGTTTTCACCGTGCCTTGTCCCTTTCGACAGTATCATTATATACCATTGCGCAAGTACATGCAATGGACATTATGCACAAAGATTTGTACTTGTGTAAGTACAAAATGTACACTTGCGCAAGTACATAATGTGCGGTATAATAGAGCCATTAAGGAAGGGAGGCGCTAGTTTGGGAACTGCAAGAACTAGAGCAAATAACAAATGGAACGCAAAGGCGTATGATCGCGTCAACCTGGTTTTCAAGAAAGATACCAGCCCCACGAAAGAGGAAGTGCAAGCCGCTGCCGATGCGGTAGGGGAGAGCCTCAACGGCTATATTGTGGGGGCAGTCAAGCAACGCATGGAGCGGGAAGCCTCCGGGGAGGTAGACGAATAATGCCGATGTTTACCATTGTGGGCGGCGTCAACGGCGCGGGCAAAAGTAGCCTGTCTGGCGTCCTCAAAGACTGCCTGGATGATCTGGGCGTGATCGTTGACCCTGACAAACTGACCGCGCAATTAGGCGGCGACGAATACGCAGGCGGGCAGGCAGCCATCGAAAAGCTGCAAAGCTGCCTAGAACAGCGTATAGACTTCACAGAGGAAAGCACCCTTTCGGGCAGCTTTTCCCGCAAGATGGCCCGCGCGGCCCGCAATGCCGGGTATACCGTGCGCCTGTACTATGTGGGCCTGGACACCGCCAAGGAATCCATCCAGCGCATCGCAAACCGCGTTGCGCACGGCGGGCACAACATTGCCAGCGAGGACGTAGAGCGCCGCTTTGCCCGGCGGTTCCGCGACCTGGGCAAGCTGCTGCCGCTGTGCAACGAGGCTACCTTCTACGACAACGGAAACGGGTTCCGGGTGGTAGCGTTCTACCGCAACGGCGAACTGCTGTCCGCCACCGACACGCCGCCCGCCTGGCTGGCCCAGCTGCGGCAAGAGCTGGGGCTGTGACCCGCCGGTAACCGTGAAGAAAACCCTTGACTATCACGGTGGGTATGGCATATAATACAGATAGGCAAGGAAGTTGCAGAGATAACCAAGCCTGACACGCAAAAAGCAACCCCCGGAGAGGTAGGCACTCTCCGGGGGTTATTTTGTGCTTACTTGCCCTTGCCGTGACCGTCAAGCCACTTGCGGATGCAGTAGGCGACTACACTCGCTCCGACGGCCACAAGGAAATTGCAGAGATATTCCACGCCTGACACCTCCTTTCTGTTGCCAGATTGGAGAAGGGCAGCGGGGGCAGTATACCACAGTCCGGCATTGTTCGGCAAGAAATTTGCCCGCCAGAAAAACCCTTGTGTGTAAATCGGCGCTGGACGGCACGGGGCGCTGCCCCGGCGGGGCGGCTGGTTTTCGCGGTGGGGGGGCATGGCACAGGTAATGCAGCTCAGCGGGACATAAGCCCCACAGCGCCCCGATTTCCGCCCCCTGTGGCGCGTTCCAGCACACAGGCGGCAAAACTATATTCCTACTCGCCAGAACGCCGCACAGCGCCCCGCCAGGGCCTTTCTGCGAGGGCGGGGACGCCAAAGGAAAGATTTTGTAACACGACACACGCGGGAGTTTCTGGACACGACAACGCGCACGGGTTTTATGACGCGATAACGCGCGGGAAGTTCGCACCCTTTATTTGGAATGTTATTCGATTGCTTCCAAAAGCGCATAGTTAATAGGGTTAGGCTCCCCAAAGTTTTTTACAGAGTTTTCAATAACAGGATTGCCAACCCCTTTGCCCCAACCGAACCCGGTCATGTTATCAATGGTGGAAATGGCACTTTCCGCAAACTTTGTATAAGCGTTGATTTTTTCTTCAACCGTTGGAATGATAAGAGGATTTAAGCGCCCCGTAAGGCCGAACTCTCCGGGTTTTGTCTCCTGCCGGTTGTGCTTCTCCGCGTACTGCGCCAAGATAAAACACATCGTCCCGTTTTTCTTGTGGCGTTCTACCATTGCTTCAAACTGTTCCGGGGAAAGGTCGAACTTTAAGAGTTTCATATCCCCGTCGTCAATTTTGCTACCGTCTAACGCTCCCCATCTGCGGGCTGCCTCTATGGCTTTGTCTTTGGCTTCGGTGATAGCGCCAATGGCCGCCCGTTTGTCTGCTTCAAGTGCTGCATCCAGCTTTTTGATTTCCTCTGCGGCAACGTCTGGCTGGTATCTCTGTTTTGCCTGTGCCTCCTTTTCCTCATAGGATTTGGCGGCGTTGTAGTAGTTGGTCAATACGTTCTTCATGCTCTGTAAGTAAGTATTCATTCTATTTTTCCTTTCTGTGCAATTGGGTTGTGTAATTCCTGTTTCTTGTGGCTTGTCTACTGTCTGGTCATCACCTCCCCGGCGGGGCATTCCTCCACGATGTACGCCCCGCGGCTTTCCAGGTACTCGACCGTGCGCTCCTCCACGCTGCCGCCCGCGTACCAGGCGGAAAAGCCGGTGCCGTGCCAGGCACGCCGCTGGATGGTCTCCTCCCGCCAGCGCATCAGGAGCGGGTTGCGGCTCAGCTTGCTGAACGCGGATGCTTTTGCCGTGTTGATCTGGCTTATTGTCAAGCCCTGTTCCTCGCTGATCTGGCGCACCGTCTTGCCGGCATAGTATTTCCCGCGGATGACTGCCTGCTCGCGCTCGGTCAGCTTGTGCAGGGCTTCTTCCAGGGCGGCGTGCAGCTGCTCTTGAAAGATGGCGTCCTCCGCCGCCTGCATGGCGTTGGCGGCCGCATGGTCAGGCTGCAGCTCGCCCAGGGTGGACGCGCCGCTGTCCTCATCGTCCAGGGGCGTGTCCAGGCTGGCGCAGTGGTTCAGCGGGTCGGCGGAAACGGTGTGCTGCTTGCCGTCTACATCGGTCACGCTGCGGCGATGGCCGCCGGTCAATGCCTGGTTGATCTGCCGCTGCATGGCCTGCCCCAGCCAGTTTGAGAAGCTGCCCGCCTCCGGCTGGTAGGTCTGGGCTGCGTACTGGACGGCAAAATAGCCCTCCTGTTCAAAGTCGTCTGCGGCCATGCCGTGCGCGTCCGCCAGGGCCTTGTGAGCCGGATACCACCGCCAGAACAGAGACCGCAGCAGCCCCCGGTTGATCTGCCACAGCTGGCCCAGGGCAAAGGCGTCCCCGGTCTTGGCCAGGGCGGCCAGCGCCGCGTTGACGGCCTGCTGCCCGGCGGGCTGTTCCGCCGGGTTTTTCTGGCTTCGCTCTCGGTTCAGGCCGGTTTCAGCGCCCGGCGGCGTTGTGTTTCTGCTTTCCATGCTGCGCCCCTTTCCGCGCGAAAAGTTTCCCAGTGACGGCGGGAAGCCCGCCGGGCGGTGGTGGAGGGGGTGATAGCGCCCGCCGGGGCGGGTCGCGGCAGTCGCACCGCTCGCCGGGTTCAAGGTTTGCCCCGCAACAGGGGCAGGTCCAGTACATCATCACAGATTCATTTTGCTCCCCTGTCTTTGGACTTCAACCGCGCCAGGTCATCCGCCATACGCTGGCGCAGCTGTTCTTCCCGGCGGTCGGAGCCGGTGACGGAAAGCGGGATGCAAACCTCTTTCAGCCGCGAGAACACCCGCCCGCGCTCGATGCTGTCCGGCTTAAAAAACGCCTGGGCAGACAGGTTGCTGGTAACGATCATCGGCTTTTGGGACGCGCAGCGCGCGTCAATCACCTGGAAAACAATCTCGTTCATAAAAGCGGTGTCCCGCTCGGCGGCCAAGTCATCCAATACCAGCAGGTCAGGCCTCAACAGGGCATTGTGGACGCCCTGCTTGTCAAACGTGCCCTGCAATTCGTTTGCAATCTGGGAAAAGTTGGTCACCCTGGCGCTGTACCCGGCTTCCAGCAGTGCATTGGCAATGCAGCAGGCGTAAAATGTTTTTCCTGTCCCGGTTGGGCCTAACAGCAGCAGACCGCGCCCCTCGCGGCAGAACTCGGCAAAGTGCTGCACATAGCCGCGCACACGGTCAGAAAGCTGGGCATCCCGGCGGTCATCTGTGGCAAAGGTGAATCCGGCCTTCCTGTCATCCCCACCAAAGCAGCTTGTACGTCGCCGGGCCAGGCGATAAGCGGCCTCTTCCTGGGCGAGGGCTTCTTTTCGGGCTGCGTTTTCTTCCCGCACACAGCGGCAAGCGACCGGCACGACCTCTTTCCGCCACGGAAGGTCAATGCGGATCTGCTTTGCCTCGCCACAGACGCCGCATACCAGCAGGCCGGTTTCGGGGTCAGTGTGGTCGCCTGGGCGCTGCGGATTGCCCAGACAGTTTGACCATGTCAACAATCTGTCTCACCTCCCAGAAACCCGGACAGGTCATAATCCGCCGCTGCCGGGGCTGGGTGTACAGGGGTTGGCCTTTGGGCTTCCCGCGCTTCCCAGGTTCGCACGGCGGCCCGCCAATCTTTGATAGGCTTGCCGCGCCCTTGTGTCCAGCCGTTGGCGGTGTAGTAGTCAACGAACCGCTGCGCATCGACAGCGTTCTGCCGTTCCTGACAATAGGCGCGTACCTCCTCAACAGTTGGGGGAACAAACCGGCTTGTTTTTCTATTTGCGGGGGCGCGTGGCGGCTTTGCCGCCACACTCTCTCTATGTTCTGTTAGGTTATGTTCTGTTATGTTATGTTGAGGTTCCAACTTGGTTCCGTTTTGGTTCCATTCTGGAATCAGTTTGGAACCGCACTCATAACTTCCACCGGGAGTTGTCGTTAATTCGTTAAGTTCATCCTGGTACACGGTCGGTTTGTACCGGTCGTTCTTCAACGTGTTGTTGATTTTCCAGTCTGTGATAACCACAACCCCGCTCTTAAACGGGATGATATACTTTTTCTGAATCAGCAGGCGCAGGTCATCGTCATTGCACCCGGCGGCGCGGGCAATCTTGCGCGGACCGGACACAAAACCATCGTCATCTCCGTGCATCCCGAGATGGAAGTACAGCGCCTGCGTGGAAACAGGCATGTCAAGAAAGCGGTCGGTGTCAACTACTGAAAGGGAGAACATCCGCTTATTCGCCATTGCATACTCCACCTTTCTCATTCACCAAATCGAACACAAGCTGCCCCGCCGGGATGCCCAAAGAATGGGCCACTGTGCGCAGTGTTCTGTATGTACAAACAGCTCGTGCCTTCATGACGTTGTAAAAGGCAAGGCGTTCCTGTTGGGCCTGCTCGGGGTCTAGGCTGGGCAGGAAATAGCCGCCACGCCCGCCGGGGGTGTAAAGAATTTCGGCACCGGCTGCCCGCTCTATGGCGATACAGTGACGCAAGCCACGCGGAGTGGTGTTCAGCATACCGCACAAAACTGCGGAAGATGTGGCATTTTCGCGCCCGTGTTTCAAATGCATGGATATTTCAATCATTGCGCTACCCCTTTCTGTGTGGTAGAATAGGGGCGGTGAAATTGCGTTAGCGTGCGTATTTCCACCGCCGGGCCGTTCTGGATGCTGCAACATCCGGGGCGGCTTTTTTTCTCTTGCGTATTCATTCGGGAATCCTCTGCATACCGCCATAGTTGACCGGCTCCGGCTGATCGCCCGCGTTCATGTAGCGGGCGAGGCTGTCCAGGTTTACCAGAATACGGCGGCCCGCCTTGATGTAGCGAATACGCCCGGAGGCAACCAGGCGGCGCACACGGTAGACGGTCAGGCCGGAGGCGTCGGCGGCCTCTTTGATGGTTCCCATGTGGGGGAATATAACGGCTTCACCCATTGTTTGTATCACCTTCTTTCTGTTCCTGTCCGGCGGCTTTTGCCTCGCGCTCAAGACGTTTGGCCCAATAACGTGCGTTGTATTCGCGCACCTTATCGCGGTTTTTTGCCCGCCAATTTCGCAGATATTCACGGCGGAGGGCAATGGCTTCTTGGTTTAATTTTTCCATATAAGCACCCTTTCATTACTCTTGAAAATGCGGTTTTATTGTGTTATCATTATACTAGACAATAGAAACGAAGTCAAACAAAACGGATATTGCTTTGACAGATACAACAGAAGCGAACTTTTTAGAATTGGAGAGTATGCAATGTCAAGAAAAGCGGAACCGGCGTATAAAACGGAAAACAATCCATTTTCAAAGAGGCTGCGGGAAATTATGGAAGAGCGGCACACGACGCAAAAGCAGCTTGCAGAGGCAATAAAAATGCGCCCGCAAACGGTTAGCTTGTACATGAATGGCCAAAGTTTGCCAGACGTGTTGACGCTTAAAAAAATAGCAGATTTTTTTGATGTATCGGCTGATTGGCTGCTAGATCGTGAGGGCGCGGTGAAATCGATTAATGCAGATTTGGCGGCTGCGGTTCGGTATACAAATCTTTCAGAAGACGCTTGCAAGTGCCTAAACCGAGATGGAAAGCAATTCGTTTTCCGTGATGTAGCTTCATTGTTTATAACTTCAGATAGCATGATGGACGTTGCGCAGGGCGTGGCTTTGTGTAAAGGGCATCTCGTGCGCGGGGCTGATATTGCGGCTACACTATCGCCACCAGGAAAAAGGCAAAAAGATTCGCCCGGCTCAGCCATACAACGGTTAAGAATTGAGGAGAGTGCTTATAAAGCGACAAGGTATGAAGTGACAGAATCTGTCCTCAAATTTATTGACGAACAAACCAAAAAGGAAAAGGGCGACTTTGACAAACGTATGAAAGAATCCAAGTATGATGTGTGGCTCGGCTTTTTTACGTTCGACGAAAACAAAAACAACGAACTAATGGAAAAACTGTTTAGAATTTTGCAAGACGAAAAAAACGGGGGTGTCCAAAATGGCGAACATCCAGAAACGGACCAATAAAGACGGCAAAACCACCTACCGCATCCGCGCCTTTGCCGGTGAAACACCCGCCGGGAAGAAAATCACCAAATCCATGACGTACACCCCGGCGGATGGTATGACCGCCCGCCAGATCGAAAAGGCAGTGCAGAAAGCTGCTCTGGATTTTGAGCGCCAAGTGCAGCAGGGCGGTCTTGTGGCCGATTCCATGACGGTGGACGAACTGCTTGCCAAGTGGTTCAAGGAATACGCCGAACCGCAGCTAAAGCCCCAAACGGTCAGCGATTACAAACGGTTGCTGCCGCGCATCTCGGCGGCAATCGGGCACATCAAGCTGAACAAGCTGCGCCCCGGTCATCTGATGCAGTTTTACACCCAGCTGCAGCAGCCTGGCGTGCGCATGGATGGCAAGTACAAGGCCACAGCGTCCTTTATCAAGAAGTTCCCGAAAGGCAAGCGCAAAGCCCTTGTGGCCGCCGCAGGCGTAGCAGAGCGCACAGCAGCGCGTATCTGGGCGGGGGAGAGTACCAGCCTGCATACAGCCCAAAAGCTGGCAGAGGCCGCCAATGTGCCCTTCTCGAAAGCCTTTGTCAATACATCCAAAGATGAAAAACTGTCTGGCAACAGTGCCCGGCATTATCACCGGCTGCTGTCCAGCGTGTTCAACACGGCTGTTCGGTGGCAGCTCATGCCAGAGAACCCCTGCGCCCGCGTGGATCCGCCCAAAGTGGAAGCGGCGGATGTACAATACCTAGAGGAACAGGGAATTGGCAAACTGCTGGCGGCCCTGCCGGATGCTCCAACGCAATACAGTGTAATTGTGCAGCTTGCGTTGTTCACGGGTTGCCGCCGGGGTGAACTTTGCGGGCTGCGGTGGTCTGACATCGACCTGCCCGCCGGGGTGCTGGCCGTCAATCGGACCCTGACCGCCATTCCGGGGCAAGGGCTGCTGTTCTCCACGCCCAAAACAAAAAAGAGCCGCCGCGTCATCAAGCTGGATGAAAACGCGGTGCAACTCTTGAAAGATTATCAGCAATGGCAGCTGCGTGAACGGCTGCGCATCGGCTCCAAATGGGCGCGCACAGTGGAGATCATGGGCAAGATAGTGGACAATGATCTGTTGTTTACCAAATGGGACGGCCGGCCCATCGACCCGGCGGGCCTGACAAGCTGGTTCCCGCGCTTCCTGCGCCAACACGACCTACCGCCGGTACGGTTCCACAGCTTGAGACATTCCAACGCTGCGCTGCTGATTGCTGCCCATGTGCCCGTCACCACAGTGGCCGGACGCCTGGGCCATGCGCAGGTCAGCACGACCACTAACATCTATGCCGGGTTCATCCGGTCCTCCGATGCCAAAGCAGCGGACGCCCTGGGGGAAGCGTTCTCCAGAATCCTGCATGAAGGGGCAGGCTAAACCCGCCGGGATGTGTCCAGAATGGACACGCAGCGCCTTTCATGGCTCCGCCCGGCGGGTCTGGAATGGTCAACTTTTGGTCAACTACTGTGCAAAAAACAGATAAACGCCGCCAAACAATGCAACACGAATATAATCGTATTATCGCATAATAGTGAGCGACGCAAAACAACACAAATCCAGGAATTCGAAATTTGTAATCAGCAGGTTGCAGGTTCGATTCCTGTTGCCAGCTCCAGACAAAAACCGCCGTTCCTGCGTTGCAAAACGCGGGGCGGCGGTTTTTGTTATAGCAGGTCCATATAGGGCCTGTTCTGAATGATCCGAACAGGAAAAGCAGCTTGCCAGCGGAAGGCGCCGCACAGGGCAAACCCTCAAACGGCCGTCAGCAACAAGCGCAGCGGATGTTTATGAAACTCGTTCCATTTATCTTTCCAGGCAGCCCCAGGTGCGTCTGCGACGGGGCCTTTGCCGGAAACATGGCAATTTTTGTAGAAATATGTCGAAATAGAGAAAATTTTTGCGAAAATTGCATTGCACACCGCCCGGTTGAATGGTATACTTTTCTTGTGCGGTGAAGCGTTTGCGGCGCCGCCCCGAAAAGAAACCGAAAAGGAGTGCGTTCAGTATGAGCAAAAAGGCGTGCAGGCGGCGGGACCGGGGCGGGTTCACCCTGGTGGAACTGATCGTGGTGCTGGCGATCCTGGCCATTCTGGCAACCCTGCTGATCCCTACCATGACCGGGTACATCGACAAGGCCAACGAGGAGAAGATCATCGCCGAGACCCGTATGGCAGTCATGGCCGCCCAGACCGTGGTGTCGGAAAATTATGCCCGCGCCCCGGAAAACTGGGGCAATGTGGAACTGACGCCGGGAAGCCCGCCGGAATTCCAGACGGAGGACGAGGATTTCCTCGGGGAGATCCAGACGCTCTCCGAAACACCGGGGATCATCCAATCAGTCATAGTCAAAGACGGAAAGATCAGCAAGCTCTCCTATGAAAACGGCAATGTGACCTGCGACTACCTGAACAGCGAAGACGCAGAGGGAAGCTATACGATCAGGTAAAGCCTCCCCCCGCCGCCCCGGCGGCCCTGTGCAGGCCGGCACGGCCGCAACCATCGTGCCGGACCCATCCGTTTTTTAACAACAAAACAGCCCGGAAGCCGAGACTTCCGGGCTGTTTTGGTTTTGGCGCGTTGGGTGCGGACCGCCGCCTTACCGCAGACCGTACACCTCATAAAAGGTCAGCATGTCCTGCAGGTTCAGCTTTTTGGCAAACAGCTGGCGGTAGGTGGCGGATTTCACCCGCCCGGCCGCTTTCAGCTTCTCCATCTGGGCGGCGGTGTCGGCGTACTGGGCCTCCACCGCGCTGAGCATGGCTTCAAAGGCGGTCAGCCGCTCTTCCGGCGTCTGGCGGGTTGGGGCGCTCACAGCAGCACCACCCCCGCCTGGCGGCAGATGCGGTCGGTCTCCTCATCCCAAAGGCTCACCTGCACCTCGCCCACATGGGCTTTGCCCAGCAGCAGCATACACAGCCGGCTTTGGCCGATGCCGCCGCCCATGGTCAGCGGCAGCTGGCCGTCCAGCAGCATTGTGTGGAAGGGCAGTTCCGCCCGCTCGGGGCAGCCGGCTTCGGCCAGCTGGCGGCGCAGCGCGTCGGCGTCCACCCGGATGCCCATGCTGGAAAGCTCCAGCGCACAGCCCAGCGGCTTGTGCCAGAACAGGATGTCACAGTTCAGCCCCCAATCGTCATAGTCGGGGGCCCGGCCGTCGTGGGGCTGGCCAGAAGCCAGCCGGCCGCCGATCTGCAGCAGGCAGACGGTGCCGTGGGCCTTGGCAAAGGCGTTTTCCCGCTCCTTGGGGGTCAGGGCAGGGTAGAGGTCCTCCAGCTCCTGGGTGGTGATGAAGGTGACCTCCCGGTCCAGCCGCACCCGCTTGAGTTCGGGGAACTTCCAGCGCAGTTCGTCCGCCGTGGCACACACCGCATCCACAATGTCCCGCACCGTGTCCTTCAAAAAGGGCAGGGTGCGCTGCCGGGCCGTGATGACCCTCTCCCAGTCCCACTGGTCCACATAGATGCTGTGCAGGTTGTCCGGGGTCTCGTCCCGGCGGATGGCGTTCATGTCGCAGACGATGCCCTGCCCGGGGCGGAACCCGTATTTGGCCAGCGCATACCGCTTCCATTTGGCCAGGCTGTGGACCACCTCGGCGTCGCCGTTCAGGCAGGGCACGTCAAAGCGCACCGGGCGCTCCACGCCGTTCAGGTCGTCGTTCAGGCCGCTGCCGTGGGCCACAAAGAGCGGCGCCGTCACCCGCTTCAGGTGCAGGGCCGCACAGATCTTTTCCTGAAAGATCGTCTTGATCAGGCCGATGGCCTTCTGGGTATCATACAGCCCCAGCAGGCTCTTGTAGTTTTGGGGGATCTGGGTGTTGGACATAAAGGCATCTTCCTTTCCGCCCGGCCCGGGGCCGGGGCACGCTTACACCTGGGCGAACTGGCTCTCATACAGCCGGGCGTAAAAGCCGCCCTTTGCCAGCAGTTCGTCGTGGGTGCCGCTTTCCACAATGCTGCCGGCCTTCATCACCAGGATGCGGTCGGCGTTTCGGATGGTGGACAGCCGGTGGGCAACGATGAAGCTGGTCCGCCCGCGCATCAGCTCCTCAAAGGCGTCCTGCACCAGCACCTCGGTGCGGGTGTCGATGGAGCTGGTGGCTTCATCCAGAATCAGGATGGGCGGGCGCCGCAGCATGACCCGGGCGATGCAGAGCAGCTGCCGCTGCCCGGCGCTCAGGTTGTCGCCGTCCTCGGCGATCATCGTGTCATAGCCCAGCGGCAGCCGGCAGATGAAGCTGTGGGCGCGGGCCTTTTTGGCCGCCGCCTCGATCTCGGCCCGGGTGGCGTCCGGTTTGCCGTAGGCGATGTTCTCGGCCACCGTCCCGCTTTTCAGCCAGGTCTCCTGCAGCACCATGCCGAAGTTGGCCCGCAGCGAATCCCGGGTCACATCGGCGATGGGGGTGTCGTCCACCAGCAGCGCCCCGCCGTCGATCTCGTAAAACCGCATCAGCAGGTTCACCAGCGTGGTCTTGCCGCAGCCGGTGGGCCCCACCAGTGCAATGCGCTGCCCGGGCCAGACCCGCAGATTCATGTCCTCAATCAGCGGCACGGCCGGGTCATAGTGGAACCGCACATGCTCAAAGGCCACCCGGCCGGCGCCCTTGTGCAGAATGACGGCGTCCGGCTTGTCGGGGCGGATGGGCGGTTCGTCGATCAGGTCGAACACCCGCTGGGCGCAGGCCAGCGCGTTCTGCAGTTCGGTCATCACGCTGGAAATGTCGTTGAAGGGCTTGGTGTACTGGTTGGCATACTGCAGCAGCGCCGACAGGCTGCCGGCCGTGATGCCGCCGGCAATGGCGATCAGCGCCCCCAGCAACCCCACCGCCGCATAGACGATGGCGTTCAGGAAGCGGGTGCAGGGGTTGGTCAGCGAGGAGTAGAAGGTGGCCCGCACCCCGCACTTCTGCAGGTCCTGGTTGATGCGCTCGAACCGCTCTTCGGCCCGGGTCTCATAGGCGAAGGCCCGCACCAGATGCTGGTTGCCGACCAGTTCCTCCACCAGACCGGTCATCTCGGCCCGGGTCTCGCTCTGCACCCGGAACATCGAGTAGGTGTGCTGGGCGATGAACCGGGCCACAAAGAAGGAAAGCGGGGTCAGCACAACGACCACCAGCGTGATGCGCCAGTCGATGGACAACATGAACCCCAGCGTGACCAGGATGGTCAGCACGCCGGTGAACAGCTGGGTAAAGCCCATCAGCAGCCCGTCGCTGAACTGCTCCACATCGGTGGTCAGCCGGCTGATGGCCTCGCCGGGGCGGTGGGCGTCGATATACTTCAGCGGCAGCTGTTCCATGTGGCTGAACGCTTTTACCCGGATGTCCCGCACCACCTGGAAGGTGATGCGGTTGTTGATGACGCTCATCAGCCACTGGCACAGCGCGGTGGCGAACACCACCAGACAAAGCTGGATCCCCAGCCGGCCCAGCCCGGCAAAATCCACCGCGCCGGGGCCCAGGATCATGTCCACCCCCCGGCCGGTCAGCACCGGGGCGTACAGGGTGGCCACCACGGTCACGGCGGCCAGCGCCAGCGAAAGGACCACCAGCAGGCGGTAGGGGGCGATCAGCTGCAGCACCCGGCGGATGGTCCCGCCGCGGGCCTCCATTTTCTTGGATGCGCTCATAGGGTCTTCTGCACCTCCTCCCGGGAAAGCTGGCTCAGGCAGATCTCATGGTAGACCGGGCAGGACGCCAGCAGCTGGGCATGGGCGCCGCAGCCCACCAGTTCGCCGTCGTCCAGCACCAGGATGCAGTCGGCCCGCTGCACGGCGGCCGCCCGCTGGGATACGATCACCACCGTCATGCCGGCGGTCTGCTGGCGCAGGGCCCGGCGCAGCGCGGCGTCGGTGGCAAAATCCAGCGCCGAGGAACTGTCGTCCAGGATCAGCACCCGGGGCCGGGGCACCAGCGCCCGGGCGATGGTCAGCCGCTGCCGCTGCCCGCCGGAAAAGTTGCGCCCGGCGGTCTCCACCGGCTCGTCCAGTCCGCCGGGTTTGCCGCGCACAAAATCGGCCGCCTGGGCGATCTCCAGCGCCGCCCAGATCTCCTCGTCGGTGGCGTCGGGGGCCGCCCAGCGCATGTTGTCCCGGATGGTGCCGGTGAACAGCATGGCCTTCTGGGGCACAATGCCGATCATGCCGCGCAGCTGGGCGAAGGCGTAGTCCTTTACATCATGGCCGAACAGCCGCACGCTGCCGGCGCCGGCGTCGTAAAACCGGGCGATCAGGTTGACCAGCGTGCTCTTGCCGCTGCCGGTGCCGCCGATCACCCCGATGGTCTGGCCGGCCGCCGCAGTGAACCGGATGTCCTGCAGGCTGGGTGCCGCCGCCCCCCGGTAGGTGAAACTCACATCGTCAAAGGCGATGGCCGGGGCGCCTTCGACCGGCGCCAGCGCGGGCGCGGCCGGGTCGGGCATCGTGGTGGGGGTGTTGAGCAGTTCGTTCACCCGGATGCCGCTGGCCACCGCCCGGGTTACCGAGATCACCAGGTCGGCCAGCCGCAGCAGACTGGCCAGGATCTGGTTCATATAGCTGATCAGCGCGATGATCTCGCCCTGGGTCAGGCTGCCGGCGTCCACATACCGCCCGCCGCGCAGCAGCACCGCCAGAATGCCCAGGTTCACCACCACATAGGTCATCGGGTTCATCAATGCCGAGATCCGCCCGGCGGTGAGCTGGATCTGCTTGAGCCGGTCGTTGGCGGCGGTGAAATCCTCGATCTCGTCCTTCTGGCGGGAGAAGGCCCGCACCACCCGGGCGCCCACATAGTTCTCCCGGGTCAGCAGGGTGACCCGGTCCAGGGTGTTCTGGGCCTGGTGGTAGCGGGGCACGGTCAGCCGCATGATCAGGTAGATCACCAGCGAGATCGCCGCCGTCACCCCCAGAAACCAGACGGTCAGCGGCACGCTGATGGACAGCGCCATCAGGAGCGCGCCGATCACGATAAAGGGCGAGCGCAGCAGCAGGCGCAGCGTCATGTTCACGCCGTTCTGCAGCTGGTTCACATCGCTGGTCATGCGGGTGACCAGCGTCGGGGTGCCGATGCCGTCCAGCTCGGCGTAGGACAGGGTGTTGATATGGTGGTACAGGTCCCGCCGCAGCGCCGTGCCGTAGCCCAGCGCGGTCTTGGCCGCAAAATACTGGGCGGTCACGCTGGAAGCAAGCCCCACGGCGGCCAGCAGCACCAGCAGCCCGAACTGCGACCAGATGAAGGGCACATCCGCCCGGGCGATGCCTTCGTCCACCAGGGCGGCCACCACCAGCGGCACCAGAAGTTCAAAGCAGGCTTCCAGCATTTTGAACAGGGGGGCCAGAACGGTCTGTTTTTCATAACCTTTCAGATAACGCAACAGTCGGCGCAATGCACATCCCACCTCAGCATTTTTCCTGCCGCAGCGCGGCATTTATCGTATTATACCATACGCGGCGGCGTTTGTCAGCGCCTTTGCCCTGTTTCGATGATTATTTGCCCCACGGCCGCCTATACTGGTTTTGGGCGCAGAAGCCCGCCTGATTCATCAACGCAAAGAGGGAGAATGTATGCTGTATTTTCAAAAGGGTCTGTCCCGGCAGACAGCCCATACCATAGGCCGGGCGCTGACCCTGGCCGGCCAGCAGGGGTGTGCCCTGGCCGACACCGGCCACATCCTGCTGGCCATGCTGCAGACCGCCCAGGGGCCGGTGGCGGATTTTCTGCGCCGCAAAAACATCACCGAGACCGCCCTGCAGGACTGCACCGACCGGCGGGCGGGCAGGGGGCATCCGCTGCGGCTGACCCGCCGGGACCTGGCCCCCGAAAGCCGCAAGGCGCTGGAGTTTGCGGTGCTGGGCGCCCATGCGGCCTGCAGCGCCCGGGCGGAAAACGAACATCTGCTCTGCGCCATGCTGGAGGACTGCTCCTGCACCGCCAGCGTCTGGCTGGCGGGGCTGGGGGTGGAGGTGCCCCGGGCCGCACGGGAATGCCGGCAGCTCTCAGGGCAGCTGACCCTGCCTTCCGCCGCGCCGCGGATGAGCACCGCCCGCAGCAGCAAACCCAGCGAGAAATACGGCCGCGACCTGACCCGGCTGGCCCAGGAAGGGCGGCTGGACCCGGTCCTGTGCCGGGACCGGGAACTGGAGCGGATGATCGAGATTCTCTGCCGCCGCCAGAAAAACAACCCCTGCCTGCTGGGCGAGCCCGGCGTGGGCAAAAGCGCCCTGGCCGAAGCCCTGGCCCAGCGCATCGCCGCCGACCAGGTCACCCGCAGCCTGCGGGGCAAGCGGGTGCTGGCGCTGGACATGGCGGCCATGGTGGCCGGCACCAAGTACCGGGGCGATTTTGAGGAGCGGTTCAAAAGCCTGCTGGAAGAACTCCACCGGGATCGAATGACCATCCTGTTCATCGACGAGATCCACCTGATCGCCGGCGCCGGCGCGGCCGAGGGGGCCATCGACGCGGCCAGCATCCTGAAGCCGATGCTGGCCCGGGGGGAGCTGCAGCTCATCGGCGCCACCACGCCGGAGGAATACCGCAAGACCATCGAGAAGGACAGCGCACTGGACCGGCGCTTCGGCCGGGTGATGGTGGAAGAACCCGCCCCCGATCAGGCCCGGACCATTCTGGCCGGGCTGATGCCCCGGTACGAGCGCTACCACAACGTGACCATCCCGGCAGACTGCATCCGGGCGGCGGTGGAACTCAGCGTCAGGTACCTGCCGGGGCGCTGCCTGCCGGACAAGGCCATCGACCTGCTGGACGAGGCGGCCGCCGCGCTGCGCATCGCCCAGGGCGGGGAGGGCGGCGCACCGCTGACACTCTGCCCCGAAGATGTGGCCCGGGTGGTCAGCCGTGCCAGCGGCATCCCGGCCGAGCGGGTGGGGGAGGCCGAGCGGGAACGGCTGGACCAGCTGGAACAGCGGCTGGCGGCCGAGGTGGTGGGCCAGCCCCGGGCGGTGCGTGCGGTGGCGGCGGCCATCCGGCGCAGCCGCACCGGCCTGCGGGAAGCCGGCCGCCCCATCGGCGCCATGCTGTTCCTAGGGCCCACCGGCGTCGGCAAGACCCAGCTGGCCCGCAGCCTGGCCCGCAACTGGTTCGGCAGCGAAAAGGCCCTGCTGCGCTTTGATATGTCGGAGTATATGGAACAGCACACGGTGGCCCGGCTGGTGGGGTCGCCGCCCGGGTATGTGGGGCATGAGGAGGGCGGCCAGCTCACCGAGGCGGTGCGCCGCCGCCCCTACAGCGTCGTCCTGTTTGACGAGATCGAGAAGGCCCACACCGACCTGCAGAACCTGCTGCTGCAGATCCTGGAGGACGGCTGCCTGACCGACGCCCAGGGCCGCCGGGCGGACTTTTCCAACTGCATCATCCTGATGACCTCCAACCTGGGGGCCCGGTGCCTGGCCGGGCAGGCCAGCCCGCTGGGGTTCGGTTCGGCCGGGCGGGAGAACGAGCGCCGCGGCCGCCAGGCTCTGCAGGAAGCCAAGGACTACTTCCGCCCCGAACTGATGGGCCGCCTGGACGAAGTCGTGCTCTTTGACCCGCTGGGCCCCGGCGAGATGGCGGCGATCGCCGACCGGATGCTCACCGAACTGGAGGACCGGGCGGCCCGCCAGGGGTATACGCTGTGCCACACGCCGGCGGTGGCCGCCGCACTGGCTGGGCGGGAGGTTTCCGCCTACGGGGCCCGGGACCTGCGCCGCAAGGTGAGCCGTGCGGTGGAGCAGGCGCTGGCCGACCGGATCGCCGCCGGCACCGCCCGCCCCGGCGCCACCTACACGGCCGATGTCACCCCCGACGGCCAGGTCATCCTCACCGACGCCGACCTTGCCGCCACCTGCGGGTGAGGGGGAATCTGCGACGAACAGGAACCCCCGGGGCCTTTCCTGCTTTGGGAAAGGCCCCGGGGGCTTTGTCGTGAAATCTTGGCGAGGGGAATCGGCGCGGGTAAAAGAACGGGCCGGGCGATGGCCGTGTGCGGCGCCCTTTGCACAGCGCCGCGCTTTTTGGCATACCGCCGGGGACAGCCCTTATTTCTTGTGCATCCGTTCGCCGCTCACGCCGGCGGAAAACTCCTGCTCGCAATAGATGCAGCGGTACCGGCCGCTGGGGGTCAGGGCGAAGATGTGGTCGCAGCCTTCCTCAATGGCGGTGATGCAGCGGGGGTTGGTGCAGCGGATCACGTTCACCAGCCGCTTGGGCTGGTCGGGGCGCACCTTGCGGGCCACATGGCCGTTTTCGATGTAGGTAATGGTGATCTGGGGGTCCAGGTAGCCCAGCACGTCAAAGCTCAGCTGGCTCACATCCCCCTCGATCTTGATGATGTCCTTGCGGCCACTTTTCTGGCTGCGCACGTTCTGCAGCAGCGCCATGCTGGCATCCTTCAGCTGTTCCAGCTCCATCAGGTGATACAGCGCCAGCCCGGTGCCGGCGGTGATGTGGTCGATGACCACACCGTTGAGGATCTCATCTACATTCAGCATGGAAAGGCCACCTCCCCGGTCTTGGGGTCCTTCAGCCCCAGCAAAGTCATGATCAGCGCCATGCGCATGTACACGCCGTTCTGCGCCTGCTCAAAGTAAGCCGCCCGCGGGTCGTCGTCCACATCCAGCGTGATCTCGTTGACGCGGGGCAGCGGATGCAGCACCGCCATCTCCGGCGGGGCCAGGTCCAGCTTGGCCTTGGTCAGCACATAGCTGTTCTTCAGCCGGATGTAATCCTCCTCATTGAAAAAGCGTTCCCGCTGCACCCGGGTCATGTACAGGATGTCCAGGTCAGGCAGCGCTTTTTCCAGGCTGCGGGTCTCCGCATAGGGGATCTGCCGGGGGTCCAGCACCTCGCTGATGATGTAGTCGGGCACCCGCAGCTCCTCCGGGCTGATGAGCACGAACTGCATCCCGTCGCAGCGGGACAGGCTCTTGATGAGCGAATGCACCGTGCGGCCGAATTTCAGGTCGCCGCAGAACCCAATGGTCAGCCCGTTCAGCCGGCCCTTGCGGCGGCGAATGGTCATCATGTCCAGCAGGGTCTGGGTGGGGTGGCTGTGGCCGCCGTCGCCGGCATTGATGACCGGAATGCGGGAATACCGGGCCGCCCGCAGCGGCGCACCCTCCTTGGGGTGGCGCATGGCGGCAATGTCGGCATAGCAGCTGACGATGCGGATGGTATCGGCCACCGTCTCCCCCTTGGAGGCGCTGGACACCCCCGCATCGGGGAAGCCGAGCACCTGGCCGCCCAGGTTGAGCATGGCGGCTTCAAAGGAAAGGCGGGTGCGGGTGGAGGGCTCGTAGAAAAGCGACGCCAGCCGTTTGCGGGTCGCCACGTCCTGGTAGGCGGCGGGGTCGTCATGGATGCGGTCGGCCAGGTCCATCAGCCGCAGGGTCTCCTCCAGGGTGAAGTCCAGCGGATCGATCAGGTGTCTCATGGGCAGCAACCTTTCTTCACTTGAACTTGTGGCAGGAAGGCCGGGCGCCGCCTGCACACCAACATATTATAATACACTCAAACCAGCTTGCGCACAAGGGCAAAATCAAAATAATCGGTGTACAGCGTCCGGCTGTGTACCACCGGCCGGCACAGGCGGGAATAACACACCTCGTCCAGCTCCAGCAGCGCCTTGTCCGGCGTCAGCTGCAGCAGCCGCCGCACCGCAGCTTCGCCGGTCACCGCCCGCAGCCGGGTCACTGTGCTGGTGGTCTGCACGCCGCATTCCTCCTGCAGCACATCAAAGATCGGCCTGGCAAAGTCGATGGCGTCCGGTTTCGTGCTGTCAAACAGCGTCATCGGCAGCACGTCGGTACAGAACAGCACCGGAATGTCGTCGGCCAGCATCCGCTTGCTGATGACCAGCACGGTCTGCCCCTCTTGGATCCCCAGCTTTTCCGCCGTCTCGGCCTCGGCGGCCTGCCGGGTCACCAGAAGGTGATCGGTGTGAGGGGTGTGGCCGGTGGCGGTGATCAGCCGGGTGAATTCCAGCTTGCGGTCCATCCGGTCCTGCAAACGCACCACGCCGCGGTTTACCACCGTGCCGATGCCCCGCACCCGCTCGATGTACCCCCCGCGCTCCAGCTCGCTCAGCGCGTCCCGCACCACCGTGCGGCTGACCTGCAGGGCGCCGGCCAGCTCCACTTCGGGGGGCAGCCGGTCGTCGTGGGCGTACCGGCCGCCGGTCAGCTCCTGCAGCAGCCGGGCCGCCACCCGGGTGGAGATCAGGGCCCCGCCCAGCCGTGCCGGCCGCTGCTTTTCGGCCGGCTTCATGCAGAGGCCCCTTCCGCGGTCACCGCATGGGTTCTGCCGTTTTGCCGGGCGTACCGGCAGACATCAGCCAGGCAGCAGGCTTCACAGTGGGGCTGGGTGCGGGCCGTGCAGACATCCCGGCCGTGGTACACCAGCCGGTGGCAGAAATCGCTGCCCTCCTCCGGCGGGATGATCTTCCACAGCGCCATCTCCACCCGTTTGGGGTCCTTGAGCCCCTCTTCCACCAGGCCGATGCGCCCGCACAGCCGGATGCAGTGGGTGTCGGTGACGATGGCCGGCTTGCCGAACACATCCCCCATAATGAGGTTGGCGCTCTTGCGCCCCACCCCGGGCAGTGCCAGCAGGGCGTCGAAATCGTCCGGCACCTGGCCGCCGTACTGGTCCCGCAGCATCCGCATACAGGCAGAAATGTCCCGCGCCTTGCTGCGCCCCAGCCCGCAGGGGCGGACGATGGCCTCGATCTCTTCCGGCTCGGCGGCGGCCAGCGCCTCCACGCCGGGGTAGCGGGCGAACAGGTCCTTCACCACCACATTCACCCGTTCATCGGTACACTGGGCGGCCAGGCGCACCTCCACCAGCAGCTGCCAGGCATGGTCATAGTCCAGCGTGCAGTCCGCCAGCGGATACTGCCGTTTCAGCCGCTCGATGCACAGGGCGGCCAGTTCCTTTTTGGTCATTACGTTTCTCACTTCCCGGCCCGGGCAGGGGCCAAAGTCATTCGCTTGCTACCTTGATTCTAACACTTTGTTGGTCTATAATGCAAGTACATTCATCCAAGGGAGGAAGTCTATGGATTCATCCAAGGGAGGAAGTCTATGGAACCGTTGGCACAGCGGCTGCGCCCCCGCAGCCTGGAGGAAGTCTGCGGCCAGCAGCACCTGCTGGGACCGGGGCGGGTGTTCCGCCGCACGATGGACGCGGCCCGCGCCACCGGCCGCATCCCCAATATGATCTTCTACGGGCCGTCCGGCGTGGGCAAAACCACGGTGGCGGGCATCATCGCCCAAAACAGCGGAATGCGGCTGCACAAGCTCAACGGCACCACCGCCTCCACCGCCGACATCAAGGCGGTTCTGGCGGAGGTGGGGACGCTGCAGGGGTCCGGCGGGCTGCTGCTGTATCTGGATGAGATTCAGTATTTCAACAAGCGCCAGCAGCAGAGCTTGCTGGAATGCATCGAGGAAGGCACCGTCACCCTGATCGCCTCCACCACCGAAAACCCTTACTTCTATATTTACAACGCGCTGCTGTCCCGCTGCACGGTGTTTGAGTTCAAGCCGCTGAGTGCGGCGGACATCGCCCTGGGGCTGCAGCGGGCGGCCGAGAGCCTGGGGCAGGAGGACGGCGTCCCGGTCACGCTGCCGCCCGACACCCTGCACTACCTGGCCGAAAGCGCCGGCGGCGATATGCGCAAGGCGCTGGGCAACCTGGAATTCGCCGTCACCGCCGCCCCGGCGGAAAACGGCGTGCGCACCGTCACCCCCGAAATGGCCCGGCAGGTGGCCCGCCGCACCGCCATGCGGTACGACAAGCAGGGGGACGACCACTACGACATCATCTCGGCCTACCAGAAATCCATGCGCGGGTCGGACCCGGACGCGGCGCTGCACTACCTGGCCCGCCTGCTGGAAGCCGGGGACCTGCCCTCGGCCTGCAGGCGGCTGATGGTCACCGCCTGCGAGGATGTGGGCCTGGCCTGGCCCCAAATCATCCCCATCGTCAAGGCGGCGGTGGACGCCGCCAACATGCTGGGCCTGCCGGAAGCCGCGCTGCCGCTGGCCGACGCGGTGGTGCTGGTGGCCACCGCGCCCAAATCCAACTCGGCCCACAACGCCTATTACGCGGCGCTGGCCGATGTGCAGGCCGGCAGGAGCGGGCCGATCCCGCGGCAGCTGCAGAACAAGCATTTTGACGGCGAGGACGCGGCCGTCAAAGGCCAGCACTACAAATACGCCCATGACTACCCCAACCACTGGGTGGAGCAGCAGTATCTGCCCGACAGCCTGCAGGGGGTGCATTACTATACCTTCGGGGACAACAAGACCGAGCAGGCGGCGGCCGCCTACTGGAAGCGGGTCAAGGGCGCCGGCGCCGCAAAGCCGGGGGAGAGCGGGAAGTGAAATGTGATACTGTCACATTTTTTGCCGGACAACCGGGCAGGCATGCCGCAGAAAGGGCGGACCCGGCCCCGAAATTTTTCTTTTATTACGAATAAATTGTAAAAAACCGCAAGGAATTTCCACAAAGTGTTGACAAAGGACAAGTTGATTCAGTACAATAAGAGTGCCAACAACAGCGGATGCCGCCGTGTGCGTAAACGGCGGTAACTTTTTTATGTTTAAGGAGAAACCCCATGCGTTATTCACATCAGCGTGAGCTGATCCTGCGGGAAGTACTGGGGCGCACAGACCACCCCACCGCAGAGCAGATCTGTACCTCTCTGCGGGCAGAGTGTCCGCGCCTGAGCCTGGGCACTGTGTACCGCGACCTGAACACCCTTGTGGAGATCGGCAAGATCCGCCGCGTTTCCATCCCGGGCGAGGCTGACCGCTTTGATGGGGTGCAGGCCTGCCACCAGCACCTGTGGTGCCGCAAATGCCATCGGGTGCAGAACCTGTACATGCCCCAGGAGCGGCTGCAGGAACTGGTGGACGGCTGCCCCGACATCAAGGCGGAGGATTACACCATGACGGTGTTCGGCCTGTGCAGCGACTGCCTGGCAGCCGAGCAGAGCGAAGGCTGATCCCGGCGCACGGCGCCGGCAGCCACAGACAGGCAATCACACAAAGGAAAACGGCGGGCCCCGGGCCCGCCGTTTTTGTTGTGCGCGGTTTTCAGTTGAAGGCTTCCAGCATGGTGTAGTCGGGCGTTCCGCTCAGGTAATCCTCATAGGTGATCAGCCCCAGGTAACGCCGGTCGCTGTGGATGGTGTAGGGGGCTCCGTCCTGGCCATACTCCACATAGTCATAGGGTTCGGCACGACAGTCCACCAGCAGCCGGTCCTGCAGCTGGGCGTAAACCGTGGGCTGGTGGCCGTAGCCGTTCCAGACCAGCTCAGGCAGGTCTGGCTTGCGGCGTACCTGGCCGGTCTTCAGCTCCACCAGGTAGGAAAAGCTCGTCTGTTCGCTCCGGTCCCGGCTGAAACAGCTGTACTCCAGTTCCAGCCAGTCTCCCAGGCGGCGGACGGCGCTGAGGTTCTCGTCGGCCGGGGCTTCGTACACCGGCGCCGGGAACGGGTCACTCTGCAGCCGGCGCGCCCCGTCCAGCAGCCCGTAGCCGGTGAGCACCCGGCTTTCGGGGTCAAAGGCGTAGATGGTGTCCCCGACCGTACCGCAGCCGACGGCGGTCTCGGTGTCGAACACGGGGCTCTCCAGCGTCCGCTGTGCGCCGGTGTCCAGGTCCCAGGCAATGCGCTGCTGCAGGGTGACCGAGCTGGAGGTGGAGGCCGCGTAGGGGTCATACCCGTACAGGGTCACCACCAGGGTGCGGCCGGCGGCATACAAATCGGCCAGATCGCCCCGGCAGCTGCCCAGCACAGTGCTGCTGCCGGTGGCCGGGTCCACCTGCAGCAGCTGGTACACCGGTGTGTCCCGGGGGTAGACCAGCTGGTTCAGCAGGTACAGATACCGGCCGTCGGTGTACAGCGCCGGGGCCGGGCTGTACACCGGCAGCAGGGTGCGGAAATCCTCCCCGTTCCGGCCGCTCACACAGAACTGCTCGCTGCCGGTGTACAGCAAGGTGTCTTCGTTGAGGATCAGCACCTCGCCGGAGTACAGCCAGGGCAGCACCCCCGGGCAGTCCGCCGTGGTGTGGGGGCAGCCCTCCACCGGGCAGGGGACCGCGCACCGTCCGGTGGAAAAGTCGGTGACCCACAGCTGCCCCCAGAACTGGCCGTCCGCATCGGTGATCGCCTTGCACTGCACATAGCCGGTTTCGTCCGCACTGGCCAGCCGCTGCAGCGGCGGGGCGGTTTCGGCTTCTGCCTCCGTCTGTGCGGCGGGGGCGGTCTCGGCCGTCTGCGGCGCCGGGGCCCCGCCGGCCGGGGCGGGGGCGCACCCCGCCAGCATCGCCGCCAGCAGGCAGGCCAGCGTCGGTTTGACACGGTTTTGCAGGATGTTTTTCATTCCGGTTACCTCTCTCAATCAGGCGGGGACGGGTCACAGCGCATCCAGTGCGCCGGGCGGCATCGAGACCACACCCAGCGTGACAAACCCCGCATCCTGGTTGGCGTGCAGGTAGATCTGCCCGTCGGGGCTGTAGCGGGCCAGGGCGGCGCCGCGGCCGCGGCCTTCCCGTTCGGTCCAGTCGCCCAGGGTGTCCAGACCGTTGAGGGCCAGCAGCGTGTCGGCGGCCTGCGCCAGATCCAGGTCGGGCAGTTCCGGGCAGCTCAGCTGCATCCCCAGCAGCTGGCCGTCGCTGGAAAAGAGCAGCGCCAGGCTGCTGCCTTCCTCGTCTGCCGGGGACAGCAGGCACATTCGGCGGCCGCCTTCCAGCTCGCTGGTCTGCAGGGCTTCGCCGGCCGGGTCGCGGGGCAGTTCCGGCAGCCAGGGCAGCCGGCCGGCCAGCCGGGCATACCAGCCGGCAAACAGCCGGGCCTCCTCATCGGTGGCGGTGCGGCTGTCATAGACGGAGGGGGTCTTGCCCCGGTCCAGGTAAAGCCGGCGGGCCAGGGCGTTCTGCCGCCCCGCTTCGCCCAGAAGCTCCCCATCCTGAACGGCGGCCAGCACCCGGCCGTTCAGCGCGGCGTCCCGGGCGGCAAACCAGCCGGCCGGCGCCAGCGCCAGGCAGAGCAGGGCGGCCGCCAGCAGCGCCCCGGCCAGGGCGGCGCGTCGGATCCTGCGGGTCATGGGTCGGCCTCCTTCTCCGTTTCGGGGGCGGGCGGCGCGGCCTGCAGGCACAGGGTGACGGCGGTGCCTTCCCCCTCCCGGCTTTGGATGTCCAGCCGGCTGCCGTGCAGCTCGGCGATGCGGACGCAGAGCGCCAGCCCCAGACCGCTGCCGCCCGCCGCCCGTGCCCGGGACTTGTCCACCCGGTAGAAGGGTTCGCAGATCCGGGGCAGGTCCCTGGCCGGGATGCCGCAGCCGGTATCCCGCACCGACACCTCCACCCGGTCTCCCCGGACCGCCGCCTCCACCCAGATCCGGCCGTCGGCCGGGGTGGCGGTGCGGGCGTTCTTGATCAGGTTGTACAAAAGATCCTCCAGCAGAACGGCGTCAGCCAGCACCCGGGCGTCGGTATCGGGCAGTTCGGCCCGGGGCTCGCCCGGCGGCAGCGACCGGCGCAGCCGGTAGAAGACCGCCGCCAGGGCGGTGGGTTCCAGCGCCGGCGGCGGCCCGGCCAGCTGCATCAGCGCCATCAGCTTGCCGCCCAGCTGTTCCAGCCGCCGGCTTTCCTGGTAGATGTACTGGGCGGCCAGCTGCCGGGTCTGCGGGGTGGTCTCGGCGCTGCGCAGCAGGTCGGCGTAGCCCAGCATACTGGTGATGGGGGTCTTGAGCTCGTGGGTAAAGGCTGCCACAAAATCCTCCCGCGCCTGCAGGTTCTCCTGCAGCAGCTCGATCTTCTCCTGCACGGCATCGGCCATCTCGTCAAAGCTGGCGCTCAGGCTGGCCAGCTCATCGCCGGTGCGCAGCGCGGTGCGCCGGCCATAATCCCCGGCGGCGATCTGCCGGCTGGTCTGTTCCAGCCGGGCCAACGGCCGGGTCAGCCGCCGGCACAGCAGCCGGCTGCCCGCCGCCGCCAGCGCCAGCAGCACCGCCCCGGCTGCCAGGGCGGTGCGCTGCCGGGCGGCCCGGGCGGCCCACACCGCCTGCAGCGGTTGGCCGTGTACCAGGGCGACGGCGCCGTCCGGCAGGACCGCCAGCCCCGCCGCCAGCAGGTACCGCGCCCCCAGGCTGTCCTGCACCAGCACCACCCGGGGCTGGCCTTCCCCGGTCAGCGCCCGCTGCAGCGTGTCTGCCGGCAGCGTTGGCGGCAGGGTGGCGTACAGCGCGGTCCCGTCCGGCTCGAACACCCCCAGCCGCAGCCCCCGCACCCGGTCGGCCACCGCTGTCCGGGCCGTCACAAAAATGGCCGGCGTTCCGGTGGTCTGCAGGTAGCGCAGCAGCTCGTACCCGTCGATCCGGGGCAGCATGATGTCCAGAACCGCCAGGGCAAAGTCCCGCTCCTCGATCCGGTCGGCGGCTTCGTCGCCATCGGCGGCGCATACGCAGTCGTAGCCGGCGCCTTCCAGCGTCAGGCGGATCAGGTCCCGGATGGGCGCTTCATCTTCGGCAATCAGGATCGGCTCCATGGCGGCCCTCCTTCCCAAACTTTTGTTCTATTTTACAGTACACTTGTTTCCGAAAACTAGCAAGTGGAAAAATGCAGCCTTCGGATTTCCGTTCACAAAGTTTTTACCTTTTCCCTATTGACAGGGACGGAGGACGTGGTACAATATTAGCAGTCGGATGCCTAGAGTGCTAATCCAACAGAAAAACCTGGCCCGGCCCTGGTGCCTGTCCCGGAAAAAGGGCGGCGATGGGAAAGGGCCGCCCCGGACAGCGGGGCAGGGGAGGGACGGTTGCACTCGAGACGAACGACTGCCAGGGTGCCCCGGGGCCGCCTGCCGTGCGCAGGGCGGACCGGCCCGCCCCGAACCATCCGGTGAAGATGTGAAGGAGGTTTGTCCTATGAACATGAACCAATTCACCCAAAAAACCATCCAGGCCATTCAGGACGCCCAGCGTCTGGCCGTGGAATATCAGAACCAGGCCATCGAGCAGGAACACCTGCTGGCGGCCCTGACCCAGCAGCAGGACGGCCTGATCCCCCAGCTGCTTACCAAGATGGGGGTGGAGCCGGGCAACTTCCTGGCTGCCGCCACCGAGAAGGTCGCCGCGCTGCCCCATGTGACCGGCAGCGGCCGGGACCCGGAAAAGGTCTACATCTCCAACGAGCTGGACCAGGCCCTCAACGCCGCTGAAGCCCAGGCCAAGCAGATGAAGGACGAGTATATCAGCGTGGAGCATGTCTTTCTTGGGATGCTGCAGCGCTCGGGCCGGGCGGCCAAGGAGCTGTTCACCCGGTTCGGCATCACCGCCGAGACCTTCATGAAGCAGCTGTCCACCGTCCGCGGCAACCAGCGGGTCACCAGCGACGACCCCGAGTCCACCTACAACGCGCTGGAAAAGTACGGCCAGGATCTGGTGGACATGGCCCACAAAAACAAGCTGGACCCGGTCATCGGCCGGGATACCGAGATCCGCAACGTCATCCGTATCCTGTCCCGCAAACGCAAGAACAACCCGGTGCTGATCGGTGAAGCCGGCGTCGGCAAGACCGCCATCGCCGAGGGACTGGCCCAGCGGATCGTGCGCGGGGACGTGCCCGAAAACCTCAAGGACCGCACGATCTTCAGCCTGGACATGGGCGCACTGGTGGCCGGCGCCAAGTACCGCGGCGAGTTTGAGGAACGGCTCAAATCGGTGCTGAATGAGGTCAAGAAGAGCGAAGGCAGGATCATCCTCTTCATCGACGAGCTGCACACCATCGTGGGCGCCGGCAAGACCGACGGCGCCATGGACGCCGGCAACCTGCTGAAACCCATGCTGGCCCGGGGCGAACTGCACTGCATCGGCGCCACCACGCTGGACGAGTACCGGGAATATATCGAAAAAGACCCCGCGCTGGAACGCCGCTTCCAGCCCGTCATGGTCAACGAGCCCACCGTCGAGGACACCATCTCCATCCTGCGCGGCCTTAAGGAGCGGTACGAGGTCTACCACGGCGTCAAGATCCAGGACGCGGCCCTCATTGCGGCCGCCACCCTCTCCGACCGGTATATCAGCGACCGCTTCCTGCCCGACAAGGCCATCGACCTGGTGGATGAAGCCTGCGCCATGGTCAAGACCGAGCTGGACTCCATGCCCGCCGAACTGGATGACCTGAACCACCGCATCACCCAGCTGCAGATCGAGCAGGCCAGCCTGAAAAAGGAGACCGACGAGCTTTCCCGGCAGCGGCTGGCCGCCCTGGAAAAAGAGCTGGCCGAACTGCGGGATTCCTTCAACAGCAAGAAAGCCCAGTGGGAGAACGAGAAGAACGCCATCGGCAAGGTGCAGAGCCTGCGGGCCGAGGTGGAATCTGTCAAGGCCGACATCGAAAAAGCCACCCGCAACGGCGACTACGCCAGAGCCGGCGAGCTGCAGTACGGCAAACTGCCCCAGCTGCAGCGGGAACTGGAGGCCGAGGAAAAGCTGGCCAACGAAAAGAAGGAGCAGAGCCTGCTCCGCGACCGGGTGACCGATGAGGAGATCGCCCGCATCGTCGCCCGCTGGACCGGTATCCCGGTGGAGAAGCTGGTGGAAGGCGAGCGGGAAAAACTGCTGCGCCTGCCCGATGTGCTCCACAAGCGGGTCATCGGCCAGGACGAAGCGGTGCAGAAGGTCTCGGACGCGATCCTGCGCTCCCGCGCCGGCATCGCCAACCCGGGGCGGCCCATCGGCAGCTTCCTGTTCCTGGGCCCCACCGGCGTGGGCAAGACCGAGCTGGCCAAGGCGCTGGCCCAGGCCCTGTTTGACGATGAGAAGAACCTCATCCGCATCGACATGACCGAGTATATGGAGAAGTTCAGCGTCTCCCGCCTGATCGGCGCCCCTCCGGGATATGTGGGGTATGAGGAGGGCGGCCAGCTCACCGAGGCTGTCCGCCGCCACCCCTACAGCGTCGTGCTGTTTGACGAGGTGGAAAAGGCCCACCCGGATGTCTTCAACATCCTGCTGCAGGTGCTGGACGACGGCCGCATCACCGACAGCCAGGGCCGCACCGTGGACTTCAAGAATACCATCCTGATCCTGACCTCCAACCTGGGGTCGGACATCATCCTGGAGGATCTGGAGCAGAGCCGTTCCCAGGGCGGCAACGAGCTGTCTCGGCAGGCCCGGGACCAGATCGACGCGCTGCTCAAGCGGCAGTTCCGCCCCGAGTTCCTCAACCGTCTGGACGACATCGTCTACTACAAGAGCCTGACCAAGCAGGAGATCGGCAGCATTGTGGACCTGATGCTGGAAGACCTGCGCCGCCGCCTGGCTGACAAGCAGCTGAAACTGGCGGTGACCGACGCGGCCAAGGCCGCCATCATCGACGGCGGCTATGACCCGATCTACGGCGCCCGCCCGCTGAAGCGGTATATCCAGGCCAATGTGGAGACGCGGATCGCCAAGGAGATCATTGCTGGGTCCCACGCGGCCGGGGATACCCTGACCGTGGACGCCGAGGGCGGCAGCCTGGTGCTGCGCTGACAGACGCCCGCAAAACAACAAGCCCCTGCCGGGGCTGGGTTCGCAAAGGACCCGCCCCGGCAGGGGCTTTGTGTTTTGGTCAGGCGCGGCCGGCGCTCAGTTGCTGGAACTGTTTTTCAGGATCACGTCGTGGCTGCCGCCCTCCACAATGGAGGTGGAGGAGACGACGGTCAGCCGGGCCTTCTGCTGCAGTTCGGGGATGGAGAGGGCGCCACAGTTGCACATGGTGGACTTGACCTTGTACAGGGTGGTCTGCACGCCGTCGGCCAGCGGGCCGGCGTAGGGCACATAGCTGTCCACGCCCTCCTCAAAGCTCAGCTTCTGGGAGCCGCCCAGGTCGTACCGCTGCCAGTTGCGGGCGCGGTTGGACCCTTCGCCCCAGTACTCCTTCACATAGTTGCCGTTCACCCGCAGGCGGTTGGTCGGGCTTTCGTCAAAGCGGGCGAAGTAGCGGCCCAGCATCACGAAGTCGGCGCCCATGGCCAGGGCCAGCGTGATGTGGTAGTCATGGACGATGCCGCCGTCCGAGCAGATGGGCACATAGATGCCGGTCTGCTCATAATATTCGTCGCGGGCCTTGGCCACCTCGATGACCGCCGTGGCCTGGCCGCGGCCGATGCCCTTGGTCTCGCGGGTGATGCAGATGGAACCGCCGCCGATGCCGACCTTCACAAAGTCCGCGCCGGCTTTGGCCAGGAACAGGAAGCCGTCCCGGTCCACCACGTTGCCGGCGCCCACCTTGACGGTGTCGCCGTAATGCTCGCGGATCCAGCCGATGGTGCGGCTCTGCCATTCGCTGAAGCCTTCGGAGGAGTCGATGCACAGCACGTCCACGCCGGCTTCCACCAGCGCGGGCACCCGCTCGGCATAGTCGCGGGTGTTGATGCCGGCGCCCACCACATAGCTCTTGTTCTGGTCCAGCAGTTCGTTGACATTCTCCTTGTGGCTGTCATAATCCTTGCGGAACACCATATACTGCAGGCGGCCCTCATCGTCCACCAGCGGCAGGGAGTTGATCTTGTTGTCCCAGATGATGTCGTTGCAGTCATGCAGGCTGGTGGTGGCCGGGGCGGTCACCAGCTTGTCCAGCGGGGTCATGAACTCGGTCACCTTCAGGTCGGTGGACATGCGGGACAGCCGGTAATCGCGGGAAGCCACAATGCCCAGCAGCTTGCCGTGGGGGGTGCCGTCCTCGGTGATGGCCACGGTGGAATGGCCGGTGCGGGTCTTCAGGTCCAGCACGTCGGCCAGGGTGGCTTCGGGCGGCAGGTTGGAATCGCTGGTCACGAACCCTTTCTTGTAAGCCTTGACCCGGCGGACCATGTCGGCCTCCTGCTCAACAGTCTGGGAACCGTAGATGAAGGAGACGCCGCCCTGCTTGGCCAGCGCGATGGCGAGCTTCTCGCCCGAGACCGACTGCATGATGGCCGACACCATCGGGATGTTCATTTCCAGCGGGCAATCCTCCTGCCCCTTGCGGTACTTGACCAGCGGGGTGCGCAGGTTGACGGCGGTGGGGACATTGGCCGAGGAGGAATACCCCGGGATCAGCAGATACTCCCCAAAGGTGCGGGACGGTTCCGAATAATAGTACGCCATATACACTCTCCTTAACTCAATCGCAGCATCACGGGCCGACTGGGCGGCGGGAACGGGGGCGTTCCGGCCGCATGGTAAATGCTTATTCTCGATTGTACCACATTCGCGCACAAACTGCAAAATTTTTGTACGAAAATGTTTTTCCTTCCTTCGCCAAAAAAGTTGTGGATTCTGCCGGGATTCCACCGCCCCAGGTATGACTTTTGCCGCCCCCCGGCGCCTGGCCCTTGCCAGCGGCGGCCGATTTTGCTATGATAAGGCCAGCGGCCCGGCCCCGGCCGGCGCCGCAGTGCCGAAAAAGGAGAACTGTATGCAATACCTGATTTCGTTTCTGGAAGGCATCGTCACCTTCCTGTCCCCCTGCCTGCTGCCGATGCTGCCGGTCTATGTTTCCTACTTTGCCGGCGGCGGGACCCGCACCCCCGGCCGGACGCTGGCGGGGGCCGGCGGCTTTGTGGCGGGCTTCACCCTCGTCTTTATGGCTATGGGGGCGCTGGCCGGCACGGTGGGCGGCTTCCTTCGCGGCCACCAGGCGGCGGTGGACCTGGTCTGCGGGCTGGTGGTGATCCTGTTCGGGATCAACTTCCTCGGGGTGCTGCCCTTCGAGCTTTTCCGCGGCGGGGTCCGCGCCGACCGGTTCCGCACGCCGGGCTTTGTCTCGGCGCTGGCCTTCGGCGTGGTCTTTTCGCTGGGCTGGACCCCCTGCGTCGGGGCCTTCCTCGGCTCGGCGCTGATGCTGGCCTCCCAGCAGGGGCATGTGCTGGAGGGCACCCTGATGCTGCTGACCTACTCGCTGGGGCTCGGCATTCCCTTCCTCCTCAGCGCGGTGCTCATCGACACCCTCAAGTCGGCCTTTGACTGGGTCAAGCGCCATTACGGCGTCATCAACAAGGTCTGCGGCGCGCTGCTCATCCTCATCGGGCTGCTGATGGCCACCGGCCTGCTGGGCCGCCTGCTCACCGCCCTGAGCTGAAAGGAGCTCTCATGAACAAGAAACAACGGACCCTGGTCCTGCTGGCGGCGGCCTTTGTACTGCTGCTGGTGCTGGCCTCCCTCCTCTACGCCCGGCTGGGCAGCGACTCCGGCCGGCTGATGGCCGAATCCGACCCCGCCGGATCCACCCCCGCCGCCG